>Ga0181592_10000028_pt1 | contig 79662 bp, 139 predicted proteins | sample 071ome_20_FD_133755 | JGI IMG/M metagenome (GOLD analysis project Ga0181592, IMG submission 133755) | Coastal salt marsh microbial communities from the Groves Creek Marsh, Skidaway Island, Georgia - 071412BT metaG (megahit assembly) | ecosystem: Environmental > Aquatic > Marine > Intertidal...
AAGACAAGAGCGTTGAAAGCAGAATACACTCTTGAACTTGCACAAGACTTGAAAGCAGTTCATGGTCTTGATGCTGAAACTGAACTCGCTAACATCCTTTCAGCAGAAATTCTTGCTGAAATCAACCGCGAAGTTGTTCGTACTATCTACACTTCTGCTAAAGCAGGCGCACAGTCTGGCGCAGTAGCAAGTGCTGGTACTTTCGACCTTGACGTTGATAGTAACGGTCGTTGGTCAGTTGAGCGTTTCAAGGGACTTCTGTTCCAGATTGAGCGTGATGCTAACACAATCGCACAAGACACTCGCCGTGGTAAGGGTAACTTCATCATCACTTCAAGTGATGTTGCATCTGCTCTCTCAATGGCAGGCGTTCTTGATTACGCACCTGCACTTCAGACTAATCTGAATGTAGACGATACTGGCAACACATTCGCTGGTACCATCAACGGTAAGATTAAAGTGTACATCGATCCGTACTCAGCAAACAGTTCAGATAGCAACCAGTTCTACTGTGTTGGTTATAAGGGTTCAAACGCTTATGACGCTGGTCTGTTCTACTGTCCTTATGTACCTCTGCAGATGGTTCGTGCAGTGGGCGAGAATACTTTCCAACCTAAGATTGGTTTCAAGACCCGTTATGGTCTAGTATCTAACCCATTCACTTCTATCTCTGCAGATAGCAACTCATACTACAGATTGGTAACTGTTACTAACCTGATGTAAGATTGCATTAAGGGAGAAACCTTAGAAGGGGGAGCAGAAATGCTCCCCTTTTTTAATGGATAAATAGTAGTATAGATAAAGGAATCTACTATGGCATACGATGAAAATATTACATATACAAATTGGACTGATAGCATTGCCGCTACCAATTTAAACTTTCTTACACCTGCTCAGTTTGTATTTACAATGCAAAGACTTGAGGGTGTATCCTTTACATGTCAAACAGCAAATTTACCTAATATCTCTATGGGGTCATCAATACAGATGACACGAATGAAAGATACACCTGTTCCTGGTGATACTATCAACTTTGGCGATTTACTAGTTACTTTTCTCGTAGATGAAAACTGTACTAACTTCATAGCACTAAAAGATTGGATGGTACAAGTAACTGCAGATATTGACACAGAAGACTACAATCGCTATATTAATAGACAGGCAGAATTTCCTACAGCAAGAAATTCAACTCTTAAACCTATTGCACCAACCATGACTGATGCTACATTGACTATTACAGATAGTAACAACAATGCTAACGTAGAAGTACGCTTCAAAGACTTATTCCCTACATCATTAGAAGCAATTCAGTTTGACATTACCGACACTTCTATGCCATACTTAACAGCATCAGCATCTTTTACCTTCTCTTACTACGATATTGTGAAATTATAACTTGACATTACGCTATATCTGTGTTATGATGAGTACTATTTGAAATGAGGAATATATGGTAGATTTAGATAAACTTCAAACAATGTGGCAACAAGACTGTAAGATTGATGATATTAATCTAGAAAAAGAAAGTCTACAGACACCTAATCTTCATGCAAAGTATGTTGTCATTCTATCAACAGCAAAACTTAATCTGCAAAAAGAACGTAGTGATTATTACAAGTTGCGTAGATATAAGTGGAGATACTTTCGAGGAGAAATGTCTCAACGAGAACTTGATGATTTGGGTTGGGAACAATATCTAGGTTCTAAACCTCTAAAGAATGAGATGGATGAACATTTAGATGGTGACTTTGATTTAATAAAAAAGAAAGACAAAATTGCATATTGGGAAACAGTTGTAGATTTTGTAGAAAGAGTATTGCGTTCAATTAATTCTAGAGGATGGGATATCAAGAATGCTATTGAATGGCATAAATTTACGAATGGAGTAATGTAATGACACATAGAGTATTTCAATGTTCTGTATGTGGTGAATACTATTTTGAGAGTGAAGAAGGAGTATTGACACCGGATTATGTATGCATTAACTGTGGTGCTACATATCAAAGTTTTGTTGATGTAACAGATGAATTCTATAATCGTATCAAAAATTAACGAAGTCTTCATGTCAATTGACTGTGATGATGCTGGCATTAAATATGAATTGTCAGAGTATTTCACATTCAAAGTGCCTGGAGCAGAGTTCATGCCTACATTTCGTAATAAAATGTGGGATGGTAAAATACGTCTGTTCAATATGTGGACTAGTCAACTCTACATAGGTTTAATGGAACACTTAGAAGAATTCTGTAAGACTAGAGGTTATCATCTAGTTGGACAAGATAGTGTTATACCTAAACAAAAATTTTCTACTGAAGAAGTAGTTAAAGCATTGCTAGATTTAAACTTACCATTTACACCTCGCAACTATCAAGTAGATGCAATACGAGATGGACTAAATGATAAAAGACTTGTGATGCTTTCACCAACAGGTTCAGGTAAATCTCTCATTATCTATGGTCTAACACAATTAGGTACTTCAGGTAGAGTTCTTATTATTGTACCTACAACATCACTTGTTGAACAAATGTATAAAGACTTTAAAGATTATGGATACAATGTTGAAGAGAATTGTCACAAGATTTATTCAGGTCACGAAAAAGATACAGACAAACGTATTGTAATTACGACTTGGCAGTCTGTATATAAACTACCTAAGAAATGGTTTGCCGATTATAAGATGGTGATTGGTGATGAAGCACATCTGTTCAAAGCAACATCACTTAAAACATTGATGGAAAAGACAGAGAATGCAGTTATGCGTTTTGGTACGACAGGTACATTAGACGATACAAAAACTCACAAACTTATGCTAGAAGGATTGTTCGGACCTGTTCGTAGATTTACAACATCTAAGCAGTTGATGAAAGATGGTCAACTTGCTAAATTAAAAATATCATGTATCATGCTGAATTACTCTGATGAGATAAGACAAGAAAACAAAAAATATACATATCAAGAAGAGATGGATTTCTTAGTGTCTCACACACCCAGAAACAATTTCATTAGAAATTTAGCACTTGACCAGACTGGTAACACACTATTACTATTTCAATATGTCGAGAAGCATGGTAAAATATTATATGATATTATAAAGGAGAAAGCAAAAGATAGAAAAGTATTCTTTGTGTTTGGCGGTGTCGGTGCAAATGAAAGAGAGGAAATTCGTGCTATTACCGAGAAAGAAAAAGATGCGATTATTGTTGCTAGTTACGGTACTTTTTCTACTGGCATTAATATTCGTAATCTTCACAATATCATTTTTGCAAGTCCTAGTAAGTCCAAAATCAGAAATCTTCAATCTATTGGTCGTGGTCTTAGACTAGGCGACAATAAAGAAGAAGCGCAGTTGTTTGATATATCAGATGATATGAGTTGGAAACAACATCGCAACTACACACTAGAACATGCTGTCGAAAGAATTAAAACTTACAATGAAGAAAAATTTAAATATAAAACTATAAAGGTAAGCATATGACAGACCCTATAAAATTAGTCAAACTGACCACCGGCGATAGTTTGATTACTAGAATTAAAGTAGATGAGAATGAAGAGTATGCCACTTTAACAGAACCTATGAGAATTCATAAGTGGATGCAACAGCATGAAGATGGTGATGGTGCATATGAGAATGCAACTTTCGGACCTTGGGAATCGTTTTCAAATGACCAAGTTTTTTACATTGCAAAGAATGCAATTTTAACCTTGACAAACCCTAGAGAAGATGTTATAAGATACTATCATAGAATTGTTGAGAAGTGTAAGACTAATCCCATCGATTCCTTTGATGATGAACCTATCGAAAATGTAACGCAACTAAAAGAAGCATTGGATAAAATGAATGAGAAACTAGGAATAACAGGTGAAGATGAAGACATACTGGAATATATGTACAACAAGGATAAGATAACGAAACACTAACATTGTTTCTGAAAAGGGAACACCCCTATTATATACACCTAAGTAGGTGTTGTCAACAGTTAATATGGAGATATTATGGCAGAAAAGAAAAAACGAGAACACTACGTTAATAACAAAGAGTTCTTAGAAGCATTGATTGAATACAGAGTGAAAGTTGATGAAGCAAAGTCAGCAGGTAAAGAAACACCACCAGTAACAAGATACCTTGGCGAGTGTTTTCTCAAGATAGCACAACATTTATCATACCGCCCAAACTTTATTAATTATACATATAAGCACGATATGATATCAGATGGTATTGAAAACTGCTTAATGTATTTGCATAATTTTAATCCTGATAAGTCAAAAAATCCATTTGCATATTTTACACAAATTATTTACTATGCATTTTTGCGTAGAATTCAAAAAGAAAAGAAGCAAACTGAACTGAAGCAAAAGTTAATTCAGAATATGGTTGTTGATGATAGTCTATTTACTGATGACCATGATGACGGTCAATACACAAATCAGTATCTAGAGTTTCTTCAAGATAACATGTATGATGATAAGCAAGTTGAAGAGATGAAAGAAATTCAGAAAGAGAAAAAAGAACGCAAAGGTGCGTTGGATGAGTTTATGGAGTAAATTAATATGTTACATAGAAAAACTATCTGTATACTCGGTGCAGGTAATGCCGGTCTTTTCGCCGCATTATATTTAAAAAAATCTTTACCAGGATTAAATGTTTATGTTGTTGGTTCATCTGAACTTGGCATTGTTGGTGTGGGTGAAAGTAGCACAGAACATGTAATGCAGTTCATGAATTTGATGAATGTAGACCACAAAGAGATAGTTCAAGAATGCGGCGCAACTTTTAAGTTTGGGGTCTATTTTAAAGATTGGTTAAAAGAAGGTGAAGATTATGTACATTCACTAGTTACAGATACTAATGAAGATGGCATAGACTTTGATTATATGAGTGGTATGGCATATGGTTCTACGAATTTAGAACTAATGCCACCAAATCTTCTCAACTATTGTGTAGATGAAAAAGACAGTTTACCTAATCAGTTTCATTTTGATACTCAAAAACTAAATGCTTGGTTAACCAAAAAATGTAAACTGATAGGCGTACCTATCTATGATGATATTATCAATCAAGTCAATCATGATGATGGTCATGTGGCAAGTCTAGAGAGTGAGACTGCCGAATACAAAGCAGATATGTTTGTAGATGCTTCTGGTTTTAAGAGACTTATTGCAAAAGAAATACCAGAGTTTAAGTTTATCTCAAAGCAAGATGACATGTTTGTTGATAGTGCATTTGCTTTTCAGTGTCCTCATGATAACGAAGATAATTATTCTCTATTCACTACTGCACATAAAATGTCTGCTGGATGGATGTGGCGCATCCCAACATCTGAAAGAATGGGAAATGGATATGCATATAGTTCGAAGCATATATCATACGAAGATGCTGTAAAAGAAGTTACTGATAAACTAGGTTTTAAACCAAATGTAGGCAGAACATTTAAGTTTGAAGCAGGTCACTACAATAAGACTTTTCATAAGAATGTTGTATTGATTGGTTTGTCATCACACTTTTTTGAACCCTTAGAAGCAACTGCTATTGGTGTTGGACTACAGCAAGCAAAACTATTAGTGAAGTATGTAAACTCAACCACACCAGAAGCACAGCAAGGATACAACGATAAAATTCAACAGATGTTTGAGCAAATGTTCATGTTCATTCGTTTACATTATGTGAACTGCGAAGTGACAAGTTCTTTCTGGCAAGATGTGAAGGATTCAGTTTTACCGAAAAATTTACAAAAACTTATTGACATTAATAGAGACCGTGTGTTAGTATGTGAAGACTTAGGAGAACAGACTGGATGGGGTTGGCGTATTTTTGGTAGTGATAACTTCAATCAAGTATTTTATGCACTAGGACTATTACCTATTAAAAATGTAGAAGACTTCATATATGCTAATGGTAGATTACCTAGAAAACATAAATTTACAGACAACTCTACCTATAAGCATAAAGATTTGATTACAAAATGGAACAATGAATATGAAAATAGCATTAATAACTGACACACATTTTGGTGCCAGAAATGACAGTGAAGTATTTAATGATTACTTCTTTAAATTTTATGATAATACATTCTTTCCTTACCTAGAAGAGCATAACATTAAACATTGCATTCATTTAGGTGATATTACTGATAGAAGAAAGTTTATAAACTTCAAAACACTACAGAAATTTCGTCATGATTTCATCTGGCGTCTAGGTCGCATGGGTGTAGATACACATGTGATTATTGGTAACCATGACACATACTTCAAAAACACGAATGAAGTAAATAGCATGGAAACTTTATTCACTGGGTTTGATGGTCAAAACGAACCTTGGATTCACGCAGAACCAGCGCATATAATTATAGATGATGTAAAGTTCTTATTCGTTCCTTGGATTTGTGCAGATAATTATGACCACACAATGAAAGTCATTTCTGAAACCGATGCGGAGATTGTGTTAGGTCATTTAGAAGTACGAGGGTTCACGATGTATAAAGGATTCACGAACTTTGACCACGGACTTGATAGAAAGATATTTGATAGATTTGAACTTGTATGCTCAGGTCACTTCCATCATAAGTCAACGCAAGGTAACATCACATATCTCGGTAATCCATATCAGATGACTTGGTCTGACTATGGTGACAAGCGTGGGTTTCATATCTTTGATACAGAGACTAGAGAGTTAGAGTTCATTGAAAATCCATACAGCATCTTTAAGAAGTTAGAATATAATGATAGAGATAAGTCATATGAAAACTTTGATGCGAGTGAATATAAAGACCATTTTGTAAAGGTGGTAGTAATCAACAAAATCAATGCAAAACAGTTTGACAAAGTGATTGATATGTTGTATACTGTAGGGGTTCATGAGTTGACAATAGTAGAAGATTTTTCTGATTTTGATGCTACATTTGTCGATGATAAGAACTTACAGTTAGATGATACATTATCACTACTAAACACATATGTTGATGAAGTAGATACATCTGCAAACAAAGAGCGTATTAAGACAGATATGAAGCGTTTATATGTTGAAGCGAGTAATAACGTAGTATGATTAAGTTTGAATATGTAAGATGGCGTAATTTCCTTTCTACAGGTAATGCGTTTACTGAAATAGATATTTGCAAATCACCAACGACACTTGTTGTTGGTTCGAATGGTTCTGGTAAATCTACATTCATAGATGCTCTATGTTTTGCATTGTTTGGTAAACCTTTTCGTAAGATTAAGATTGGACAGTTAGTAAACTCTATCAATCTAAAAGATGCATTAGTTGAAGTTGAATTTTCTATTGGTGCATCACAATATAAAGTACGAAGAGGATTGAAACCTGCAATCTTTGAGATTTATCAGAACAACATATTGGTGAACCAAGACGCCGCAACAAAAGATTATCAAGAGTTTTTAGAAAAGCAAATCTTGAAATTGAACTACAAATCTTTCACACAGATTGTGGTACTTGGTTCATCATCTTTTATTCCTTTCATGCAATTACCTGCACCACAGCGTAGAGAGATTATTGAAGATTTACTTGACATTCAAATATTCACAAGAATGAATGATATTCTACGAGGTGAGTTGTTGCAAGTTGGGCAAGAGTATAAAGATGCAGAAAGCACACTGTCTGTTGTTAGACAGAAAATCGACCTGCAACAAGACTACTTGGAGCGACTAGATGAGCAACGTAAGAAATCGACACAGGAAATCAATGCAAGAATTGTCAAGGCGAAGGACTCAATTTCACAATGGCAAGAAGAAATCACAGAGCGAATGGACGGGATACGAGACTTACGAGGAACTATTGAAGATGAAAGCAGAACTGATAAACGCTATCAAAAGTTTACATCCATTCAAGACCAAATGAAGCGCAATGCAACTAAAGTAGCAAATGATATTGCATTCTACAAAGATAATGATGAGTGTAATACTTGTAAGCAAACTATTGCTGAAGAGTTTAAAGATAGTGTTATACAAGAGCGTAGGGATAAACTAGTTGAACTAGACACTGCACAAGTTCAGTTGAAATCAGAACTTGAAACAGTTCGCAAACGTATGTCTGAAATTACAGAAGTGCATTCAAAAATACAAAATCTGCAAGATGAAATTAACGAAAGAAATATTCGCATTCAAACTGCAAACAGAAGTATTGATGAATGGAATGCAGAAATAGAAACTGCTAGTGCGACATTAGAAGATGCGGGTGAACACACCCAAAAACTTGCAGATATGCGTGATGAAGAACGAAAGGTATCAGACTTGAAAAACGAGTTGAATGACCAGCGTTACTATTCAGAGATATCTGCAAATCTTCTCAAAGATACTGGTATCAAAACTAAGATTATCAATCAGTATCTACCAGTAATTAATCATTATGTAAACCATTTTCTACAAGCACTTGACTTCTTTGTTCAGTTCAATTTAGATGGTTCATTCAAAGAAACAATTAAATCTAGACATAGAGATGATTTTTCATATGCATCATTCTCTGAAGGTGAGAAGTTGCGTATTGACTTATCTTTGCTATTTACATGGCGTATTATTGCAAAGATGAAAAACTCTACAAACACCAACCTTCTTGTTTTAGATGAGGTGTTTGATAGTTCGTTGGATGCAAACGGAACAGAAGAATTTCTGAAAATCTTAAATACTATGGACAATGGTGTTAATGCATTCGTAATATCGCATAAAGGCGATACACTGTTTGACAAATTTACTAATGTTCTTAAATTTGATAAACCTAATAACTATTCGAGGATTGTACAATGAGCGAAGATAAGAAGTATAAAATTAGCGTAGAACCGGACCATAAAAAATCAATTAGTGAATTGACTACTTTTTATAAAGAAGAGGGTGAACACAAATACTGGATCACCATGGACCAAGGTTGGCGATGGGGTAAATGGGTAGGTGAAGTAACTGAAGAACAATTACAAGAACTTAGAGAAGACAGCGATAATGGCGTATGTGAACCTGACATCTATGAAGGTCTTGAGATGGACTATCTTGACGATGGTGTGTGGTTAGACTTTGAAGGTTCAAAAGATGTTACCGCAGAAATGCTTGAAGAGTTCGAAACAGCATGGGACGAAGACGGTTTTGATGCTGTCATTGAATTAGGTTGGGAAGAACAAGATTGTGAAACCTTTATTAACACAGGCCTAAATATTACTATTGAAGGAGAAGATAATGAGTGAAGTTAGATTTACACAAACAGAATATCATCAGATGACAATCACTAAAGACATGAGCGTGAGTGAAGAACATATCATCGAACAAGGTTTGACAGTAGAACGCTTTAAAGAAATTATGAATGGTGAAGACCATACTGATGAAGAGTGCGACCAATATAATGAAATTCTTATGGGGTGGGCAGATGTTCTTGACAGTCAAGAAGATTTGTGGACTGACCGTAAGGGTGGTTATGATATCGATTATGAGTTGGTAGACGATGAGTAAAATTTTAGATTTAACGCCTCCAAGTGAAGCAAGATACAAACCAGAAGAGTTTGATTTTGAGAATCCATTTATGGATCCAATTGAACTTGCTGACCAGTTGTGGGATAATATGCTACACTATAAAGGCGTAGGATTATCTGCAACTCAAGTGGGTTTTAACACTAAAGTTTTTGTCATGGGTCAAGATGACTTTCGTTTGAATGTTTTTAACCCTCAAGTACTTACAATGTCATCTGAACTGAAAGCAATGAAAGAAGGTTGTTTGACATGGCCTGGATTGTTTTTATCAATTCGTAGACCTGTTTTCTGTGTAGTATCATATTATGATGAAAAAGGTAATAACCAGAAGTTTAAATATGAAGGTATGACTGCACGAATATTCTTGCATGAAATGGATCATATGCTCGGCATCGATTTCACACAGAGAGCATCAAAGTTAGTGCTTGATAGAGGTGTCAAAGCAAGAGATAAGAAAATTAAAAAGTTAGTAAAAGATGGAAAGTTAAAATTAGATGCCGTGGGTTGATTTACCTAAAAAAGGTGAAATAGGAGTTATGTCTTTTGAAAGGTTTGATTGGAATGATATAATACATAACTTTCAAGCATCTGTTGATTATAGAAACTCAGAAGAATGGAAAAAGGTTATTTCAAAATCTGGAAGAGCAGTTAGACTAGTATCGCAAAATCAAATTGAAATTGATAATGATACTAATACATTTCCTTCTTTTGCTACACATAATGCAGAGTTAATACCTCAGGTTGCATATGTAAGAAAAATTATAGAAGAGAAGCATCTTATTGAAAGAAGTGCTAGTAGAGTAAATTGTCATTTGTTTGTATCTCTTGTTGCAGAAAGTGACGGACTAAACTTTCATCTTGACACTGAAGATACATACATATGGCAGATACAAGGCAAAACACTTTGGACAGTACAACAAGGTATAGACGAAGGTGATTCCATCGAAGAATTTATATTAGAACCAAACGACATGATATATATTCCAAAAGGTTGGCGCCACTATCCTACTATCACGGGTCCAAGATGTTCAGTTAGTTTTGCAATTGAAGATAATCTATTTAATAGTGTAGAAGAAAGGTCAGATATATGACACAGACAGAAGTAGAAATGAAAGATTGGCAGAAAGGTTATCAGTTAGATTACCTGAAAGAAATTACTGCAGAGTATGACCATTACAATTCATACACCGATAGTCCTTTTGCACAATTTAAGAAGAATAATGTAGCAGACTTTTTAGATAAAGGTTCACTACGCAAAGCAGGTGATGCATGGATTAATATCACGGAAGCAAAAGTTAAGTCAAAGATTACAATGCACGGTGAGACTATTATTGGTTATAAAGAACCAGGTGATGTTGTAATTCAAAATATATCTGCATATACAGAAAACGTAAAGAACTACATCAATCACTATTCAGATAGAAACTGTTGGTTGTTTGTGTGGTCAGAAGATGCAAAAGCAGTTGAGTTTGCTAAAGAAGCAGGATTCGACTATGTTGGTAGCAAAATAACTACGTTTGCAGAGATATATAGCGTTTTCTTTCGTAATTCTAGCACTTCATTCGAGGATCGCTCTCATCCGCCCATAGACGGCGCTGAGACGGTTTCTATAAGTAAATGCATGTTTGACACTATCGAAACATCGATTATACGCACCGAACTAGAAAAATTGACGATGGAGTATACTAATCATTACTCAAATTACAATAAAAAAGGTGCTTGGTCAGCAATATCGCTGAGAGGATATAGACCAGATGCATCATTTATTGCAAAACCTGTTGAGATGAGCAAGAAATGGAAAGCAGAAAATGACACATGGGAAGAGTGGGAGTGTGAAGACACACCTTTGCGTGAGCAGTTTCCGTATGTCAATGAGATACTCTCAAAGATACCTACTGACAATATTGAGCGAATAAGATTTATGTCACTCGCTCCAGGTGGTGGTGAACTGCAAAGACACACAGACCAAGTTGACCCTTATCTTGGTGTCGCAGATGGTAAGATTATGAGACTACATATTCCAGTGATTACAAATCCGAAGATGGAGTTTACATCGTGGGATATGCATGGGCAAAAACATGTTGTTAATATGAAAGAAGGTGAGTTGTGGTATCTAGATATTCGCAAACCACATATGGCGATTAACAATGGTGATGAAACAAGAATACATTTAGTGGTGGATATAGAAGCAAATGATAAATGCAGAAGATTATTTAGAGTTAGTCAATGATTGGGAAGACCCTTATGATGCGCCTGTTCTTTGCAATCACGATGATGTTATCGTGGTTCGGGACGACTTATTACCTGCAGGTTCAAAAGTGCGGTTCATCGATAAACTCATACGGGATACCGATTGCGAAGAGTGGGTGTTCGGTGGTTCGAACAAAGTTGGATGGGGACCAATCTCACTAGCATATGTGTGTCAGAAGTATGGAAAAAAGGCAACTTGCTTTTGGGCAGATAGAAAAGAACCAACATGGCATCAACAGAAATACATGGAGTACGGAGGTCGTATTGAATGGGTGAAGATGGGAATGCTAAATGTCACTCTGTCAAGAGCAGAGCGATACCGCAGAGAGAGTCCTCAAACCCGCAGGACATTGCCCTTAGGACTAGAACACGATTGGGTGCTAGGAAGTATAGTGAAAGTAGCGCAGTCGCTAGATGTAGCGCCAGAAGTAATCTGGACAGTAGGGTCATCAGGAACGATAAACCGAGGGTTGCAACTTGCATTCCCAGAGTCCGAAGTTCATGTGATACAGACGGGTCATAAGATGGATGAACGTCAGATTGGTCGCGCTATCTTACATGAAACTGCATATAAATATGACAAACCAGTGAAGCAATCAGAAGCACCACCATTTCCGTCTGCTCCTGAATATGATGCAAAAGCATGGAAAGTGATACAAGAAAATATGGATAGAAATAAACTTAATTTATTTTGGAATGTAGCGGCATGATAAAAAGATTAGATTATGTCGATAATTTGTTTGATGATGAGTTTGTAGCAAGAGTAGCAACAAAGTATCATGATAATTTATTTTATTATGGCAATGTATCAAACAATCCAGATGATGCAATATTTTGGTGCAGTAAAAGACTGAATGATTATACACATATATTAGATTGTCCTGACCAAAAGTTTATCTTTAATAAAATTAAAGAATACTATAAGTTTGAAGTTAATGAAAAAGAAATAGACAAAGAGCATGTCTATATCAATGGACAAACATATGAATTAGACGGGTCTATGCACATTGATAGTTTACATCGAACAAAAAATTTACAAGAGAACTACACAATTCTTTACATGGTAAATTATTTACACGAAGGAATAAGAGGATTTGAAACTCAAATGGGTGTAGTTGATTTTGTTCCAGGTAGAGTTGTGATATTTAGTTCTTTAATGCCGCATCGAGGATTATCTACCTCGGTAAAAACTAATTGTCGAATGACATTAACATGGAAAAGTTTTGATTTAGTGTTTGACAAAACCAGTCCAATGATGCTATAATGAGAGTAATATGAAAACCTATATACATGTAAACCAACATAAGATTAGAGCGAACAAAAAGCATGGTACAAACGAACCTGTTATCACAGTAAAAAAGGGTCGCTCAAATACATACTGCCATGCAGTTAAAATATTAGGCGACAGTGTAGTTCGTTATGGTGGTAATGAAAAACCTATTCTATCTTGCGGCGCAAGAGTAGTGATAGAAACAGAAAGTGATGTTGAGATTATTGAATGAAGCATTTTTATGAAAGAAATAGTTATCTACTAGAACATGAAGTAAACAAGACATTCGAAGAAGTTCTATGGATGACAGACGATGAATTTCGTCAATGGTTGCATGATATGCGAAAAGAAGTAGTATACTCATGGGATGAACTAGGTCTGCCTCCAAGAGTTGGTTGGAGTGAAACTGATATTATTGACCAGTTCAATAAGATGTCTAGTTTTCCTGTTCATGAGTTTGAATGCTTTAACGAAGAGACAGGTGAGCGAGATGTTATTCGTAATACATCAGTTATAGGTAATGCCGCTAATCAGTGGTTTCCTACAATGATGAAAACAAAGATTGTTTACAACGATATCAGCAAAGCAAAATCTATCTATGACCACTTTGTTGATGAAGATTTATTTCAGAAAGTATATACCTATGGGCATCGTCACTTTAAGCGGGATTCTTTCTATCATTATAGCAATCCTATTAAGCAAGAAGGGTTGGTTGAAATTGGGACCTTACGGCACACAGTTTCTAGCGGCAGGTCTTTTATTGATTGGTTTGAGCGTAATGGTCGTCAATATGATACACATGATTATTGGTTGAAACCAGACAAAGAACAAGACTATACGGGTTATGATGACAAACTAAGAGATGTCGCGTGGGCGCAAGTTACTAGAGAAGAAATTGAACAACTAGACATACCTGACAAATGCAAAGTCAATATGAAAGACGAATATGATGTCTATCAGATTATGCTGTTCAAGAAAGGTCAAAAAATCTTTCCTTTGGGGTTCAAACCTTTTCGTATCTCTTGGTGTCAATACGCAGTAAACTTTCCGCCTCTTACTGCTAAATATCTCTATGAAAAATATACTGAGCATTTTAAAGACCAGTCTACTATTCGTATTTGGGATCCCTCTGCTGGTTGGGGCGGTCGTATTCTTGGTGCTATGTCTATCTCTGATGACCGCAATGTACACTATATTGGGACTGACCCTAATACCGACCATACTGTCATTACAGAAGACGGTACCAAAAGCACAAAGTATGCTGAACTTGCAAGGTTTTTCAATGAGAAAACTTACAGAGCAACAGGTCTATTCCCACACACAAACACATACGAAATTCACCAATGTGGGTCAGAAGTCTTTGAATGTGAAGAAGAGAGCATCGATATGGTCTTCACCTCGCCGCCTTATTTTGCGAAAGAGGCGTATAGCGAGGACGAAGAACAATCGTACAAGAAGTTCGACCAGTATGAAGCGTGGGTAGAAGGGTTTCTTAGACCCACACTTACTAACGCATATAAATACTTAAAGAACGACAGATACTTACTCTGGAATATTGCAGATGCAAAGTTCGGTAATGAGATGCTACCTTTAGAGGGTGATAGTATTCGTATCTGTGAAGAACTTGGGTTTGAGTATGTGACCACGTTAAAGATGGCACTAGCACAGATGCCAGGTGGTAATAGAGTTGATGAGGAGACAGGTAAACCGCGGGCGAAAAACTTTTGTAAAGTCAACGGCATCTGGTTAAAGTATGAACCGATATTCGTATTCAAAAAACATCTTTAGTAACGTACCAGTCGAATTCGAAGATTGGGGTCAAAAAGATTATGATGAGTTGTGTGGCATTGAAAAATATGCATATCAAACATATCGTTACTTCATCAAAGATTATTTAACAAATCATTCTGAAATCACAGCGATGGATATTAACTGTGGTCTTGGATACGGTCTAGCATGTCTCAAAGGCGAATATAATTTTAAAAAGTGTATTGGATATAATAATGACCAAAACATGCTTGAAGCATGTAAGATTAGACATTCTGGTATCTCTTTTTACAAAGACTTTATATTGTCTAAGCAGAGAGATGCCAATCTAATTTTCTCTATTGATGCATTTGACCAGTATGATAATAAGAGTGCTTTGTTGCTTAGACTATCGCAAGCATTAGCAGACGATGGTATCTTGTGTATAATTCAAAACTCAACAGACGAAAATGAATATAATAATTACATTGAAATTTTACAAGGAGTACATGGTCTAAAGAAATTATATAATGCAGATATAACCGCACATGTTGCAGGTGGTATTAAAAAGTTTGAAAATTTTGCAGATGGTTCGTCATCAATACCTTATGCTACAGTTTCGTCAAAGATATCTCGCTATGATGATTTCAGATACTATGTAACTATTATGAAGAGATGATACAAGTAGTAGAGAATTTTTTAAACCCAGATTTGTTTTTTGAGTTAAATGTAAAGTCAAAACAAATATATGCTTCACCTAACGGCACACTAAAATCTAATGCATCATGGAATCCTAATGTTGTTAATACAAGTCATAGTGTATTAGTTCATGAAATTGAAGATTTAAATGTACTAGAACCTTTACAACAAACACTTGATGAGTACACTATCACTCCTTGCTTTTACTATTGGACACAAATGAGTTATATACCATGGCATAATGATGGTGGGCATGATGCCGCAATGACAATATATTTAAGTGACCATGATGAAAATGATGGTGGATATTTTATGTATGAGAAAGATGATGGAACAATCGAAGCAGTTGCACCTAAACCTAATAGAGCGATATTTCAAGCAGATGGAGTGAGACACTCTGTTACTTCAGTTAATCTTGGTGTACCAGTCAGAAGAACAATACAAATATTCATGAAAAAACGCTTGACAAACTAATCTACCTGTGGTATTGTATACCTAGAAATGAGAGAGGTATAAATGTTTAGTGCGATTTGGTTTGGTTTGACACTTCCTTTTAGAATTATCTGGTGGATTGTTCTGATTGGAATTGGTCTAATGGCATTTTATTTTAGTTTTTTTGTCATTATTGCCATAATTAGCGCGATTTTCGCTTGACAAAATATGATAACGTATGTTATTATGTATATAGATGATGAGAAAAGAAGGTGTGTTTATGACAAAAATTACTGAAGTCAAATCTGTTCTAGCAAAATTGCTTGCTACTGAGAACTTGACTGTCGAGTATGCAAATGTCGATACTGCTAGTTTCGATGTTAAAAATCGCATATTGCGTATTCCGACAATGAAAGATTTAGATGCAAAAACTCTAGACCTGTTTGTTGGTCATGAAGTCGCCCATGCTCTATGGACTCCTTGCGATGGCATGGAGAACCTTCCTATCAAATCTAAGAATTTTCATTCAGTTGTGAATGTCGTAGAAGATGCCCGCATTGAGCGACTAATTCAGAAGAAATATCCTGGTCTAAAGAAACCATTCTATCAAGCATACACACAGTTGCATGAGAATAATTTCTTTGGTACAGAAGAAATGAACATTTCTGATTTGCTTCTTATCGACCGCATCAATCTAAAAGCAAAACTCGGTACTCAAATCAACATTGAGTTGACAGGTAAAGAAAAAGAATTCTTTGACCGTTCTATGACTACTCAAACTTTTGATGAAGTTATCAAACTATCAGAAGAGTTGTTCGAATATTGTCAGCAAGAGTTAGAAGAAAAGCAACAGAATTCAGAAGATAATCCTGATGTTTCTCCTTACATGATGCAATCTGAGCAAGGCGATGAGCAAGAGCAAAACGCCGATAATGATGGTGCTGATGAAGGCGAAGGTCAAGGTATGAATGCTGTACAAGGTGATGCTGACCAAGATGCAGAAGAGCAAGGTCAAGCAAACTCTGCTGATACAGAAGAAGATGCCGATGGCGAAGATACAGTAAAAACTAAAGCACCAAATTTAGTAGATGATATGGATGGTAAAGCAGAAGATACTGAAGGTTCTGCTCCTGGTGTCAAATCAATTACTGATATGGCATCTAACAAGAATACCAAAAAGTTTGTCGAGACTGATGAGGATTCGATTCCTCGTTACTATGATATTCCTAAGACTATCAATATCAATGAAGTCGTTGTTCCATTCACCACAATTCATTCTGAAATTGTAGAACATTGGGGCAACACCGAGCGTGTCAAAAATCTGTTGACCAAGACCGCAAAAGAATTCAAAAAGAAGAATGAAAAGGTAATCAATTATCTGCACAAAGAATTCGAAATGAAAAAAGCGGCAGATATGTATGCCCGCGCAAACACTACCAAGACTGGTGTTATCAATTCAAATCTGCTTTACTCATACAAGTACAATGAAGATATCTTTATGAAAAAGACTGTTCTTCCAAATGGTAAGAACCACGGTATGGTTTTCTTCCTTGACTGGTCTGGTTCAATGTCAGATAACATGAAAGGTACTATGGAGCAGTTGCTTTGTCTCGCATTGTTCTGCAAAAAAGCACAGATTCCTTTCTCTGCTTATGCATTCTCTTCTGAGTACTACAAGCGTACACAAACAAATCTAGAAAACATTCAGTCTCTTAATATGAATGAACTGAATGTTAGTGGTGTTTCGCTGTTAGAACTTTTCAATGACAAAATGAATACTGTTCAATTCAACAAAGCAGTCGAGTTATGTGTAGCATTGTCAAATCTGTATAGCAGAAAATATGGTTATGGTGATTTTGCATACATGGGTCTTCCAAGAAAATATTATCTTGGCGGTACTCCTCTTGATGCTACAATTATTATCGCCCACAGACTTGTTCCTGAGTTTCAGAAAAAAATGAACGTGCAAGTTATGAATGTGTGTTTCTTGACAGATGGTTCAAGTCACACCGTGAGTGGTTGTGTTGGTTACAACAAGTTCGGTGGTGTCGATGCATTTACTGTCACCGCTGATGTAAACTCTCGCGGCACATTCTTTATCCGTGATAAGAATACTGGAACTCTCATTAAGTCTGTCGGTGACAAATACAACCGAGGCGATATGACAAAAGCATTATACATGTCTCTCAAAAAGTCAACTGGTACAAACACAATGGGTTTCCACTTAGTTGGTCAGCGTAATGAGATGCGCTATGCATATGACAAGTACATTGCTCCAACATTAGACAGTGAGATTGCACGATACACATATTTCGATGATTGGAAAAAGTCATTCAATAGAAACAAATGCGATACTTCAATTATCAGTGGATTAGATGAATTGTACATCATCAAAGGTGGTAAAGCACTTGAGGTTGATGATGAAGGTCTTGATGTTGAGGTTGGTGCTTCAAAGCAAAAACTGACCACAGCATTCAAGAAAGCGGCACAAGGTAAATTGCAGAACCGAGCAGTTCTGAGCAAATTTATTGAGAATATCGCCGCTTGATTAGAAAAGTTTTTCACACTTTTGCCATAAATAGTGAAAATAATGCTTGACTAATTCAGTAAAATATGAGATAATGTTTACATAATGATGAGAAAAGGTGATTAATTATGAATAAACGTGAGATGTTTCTTGAGTCCGCAACTGCGATGTTTCCTAAACAGACTGAGTTCAGTCGTTCAGAACTAGTTCAAGTTGCCAATTCTATTGGTATGAAATATGCACCATCATGGATTGTAAAATCTGATGAACATAAAGTTGGCGATGGTGTGTATTCACTATTCGCAAATACTGTAACGGCAACAGTTGCCGAACCACAAACGGTTGCTGAGGTCGTAGAGATGCCTAAAAAGAAATTGCAAGTGTTAGATAGTACTGTCACTAATCTGATTCCTCAAGCATATGCGAACTATGTTCCATTCGGTCAGTTTTCTGATGTTAAAAATATCGTCAAGTCTAAAATGTTCTATCCGACATTCATTACTGGTCTGTCTGGTAATGGTAAGACTATGATGGTCGAACAGATTTGCGCCCAACTGAACCGCGAGTTCTTCCGTGTGAACATCACTATCGAAACCGATGAAGATGATTTGCTCGGTGGGTATCGCCTTGTTGATGGCGAGACTGTCTTCTTTGATGGTCCAGTTATTCAAGCAATGAAGCAAGGTGGCGTATTGCTCCTTGATGAGATTGACCTTGCATCAAACAAGATTATGTGTTTGCAACCAATCCTAGAAGGCAAGGGTATTCTACTGAAGAAAATCAATCAGTATGTACAACCTGCTCCTGGTTTCCAGATTATTGCTACTGCAAACACCAAAGGTAAGGGTTCAGAAGATGGACGCTTCATCGGTACGAACATCCTGAACGAAGCGTTCCTTGAGCGTTTCCCAATCTGTATCGAACAAGAGTATCCTTCTATTACTGTAGAAAAGAAAATCATCAATAAAGAGTTGGACTCTCTTGGAAAGTCTGATGATGATTTTGCTGATAAACTGACCAAGTGGGCAGATATCATTCGTAAGACGTTCCTCGATGGTGGCATCGATGAGATTATCGCCACTCGGCGTCTTGTACATATTGTCAAAGCATATGCCGTCTTTGGTGACCGCATGAAAGCGATACAGATGTGTATCAACCGCTTTGATGATGAAACTAAATCTGCGTTCATCGACCTCTATTCGAAAGTCGATGAGCAGATTGTCGATACTGATTTCGGTGAAAGTGTTACTGAACCACAATCAGATGTTGACAAAACACCGTTCTAAGTGTATGCTTAGAACAATTGATAGAGACTGCGTTTTGCAGTCTCGCCATTAACATTACTAAGGAGTGAATATACTATGGCACGACAAAAAACGTCTGTAAAGACAAAAATCATGAATGCACTTTCAACTGGTGAGTCCTTCACCCGCAAGCAACTTGCACGGAAAGCACGGACTGATACAGTCAATGTGTCTCGCCGTATTAGCGAACTGCGCCTAGAAGAAGGTGTCATGATTTACTCTAACCCAACGGGTAAGGGTAATAGTGTATCGTATCGTATCGGTACACCTACTAAGGCAGTTGTTGCCGCTGGACTACGTTCAGTAGCAACCGCCTAATGAGTTAGAGAGTGGAGGGTTCATCTTACACCTTTCTCCCCTCCACTCTCTGCACTTTTATTATGATAAAATGAGTATTGTATGACAATCAAATATAAATTCAAAGAGAGACAACTCATTCAAGAGTTTCAAGAATATATCGATAGCACCTATGAAGGTCACTATTCGAAAGACAAGTTTCAAGCGACCGAGTTCATCATCGATGGTGGACACGGTACTGGTTTCTGTATCGGTAACGTACTAAAGTATGCACAACGATACGGCAAGAAGGGTACTGCTAGTGATGCCCGAAAAGACCTGATGAAGGTTCTACACTACGCACTAATACAACTGTATGTACATGATGAGGATTTGTAATGAAAATTAGTAAACAAACATTTGATGTTTTAAAGAACTTCAGTGAGATTAATGAGAACCTGCTCATCAAACCAGGTAACAAATTGCAGACTATTTCAGTAATGAAAAATGTCTTAGCAGAAGCAACTGTAGAAGAAACTTTTGATAAAGAGTTTGCTATCTACGATTTGAATTCTCTATTGAGTGTATTGTCACTTTATGAAAGTCCAGACATTACACTTAATGATGATTATTTGACTGTATCGCAAGGTAAATCGAGTTCTAAGTTTTGGTATGCTGACCCTAGTCTCGTAGTGTCACCAACTAAAACTATTACAATGCCTAGCAGTGAAGTCAAAGTTCGTATCACACAATCTAACTATACTGATTTGCTTAAAGCATCGAACATTATGCAATTGCCTGATGTTGGTCTAGTATCAGATGGTGATACGATTAACTTAATTGCAACTGACAAGAAGAACCAAACTTCAAATCAGTTCAATGTTGAAGTAGCAGAAGGTACTGGAACTAAATTCAATTTCTACTTCAAGCGTGAAAACTTGCGTATGATTCCAGGTGAATATGATTTGACTATTTCTAGTAAGAACATTTCACACTGGGTGAATGCTAACAAGAACCTGCAATATTGGGTTGCTCTGGAGACTGATAGTACATACGAAGTTTAAACAAGGATTATATAATGGATATTAAAAGTGATGAATTTCTGTGGGTTGAAAAGTACCGCCCACAGACCATTCAAGATGCGATTTTACCAAAGCATCTTGAAACAACCTTTCAACAGTTTGTTGAGAGTGGGGATATTCCTAACCTATTGTTGTGCGGCACTGCAGGTGTCGGTAAGACCACAGTCGCAAAAGCACTTTGCGAACAGATGGGTTATGATTGGATTATTCTCAATGGTTCAAGTGAAGGTGATATCGACACCTTACGAACTAAGATTGTAAACTTTGCTAGTACTGTGTCCTTCAGTGGCAAGGGTAAAGTGGTCATCTATGATGAGGCAGATTATTTGACCGCGGTGACGCAACCTGCTTTGCGTAACTTCATTGAAGAGTTCAGTAAGAACTGTCGGTTCATCTTCACTTGTAACTATAAAAACAAAATCATTCCTGCACTTCATTCTAGGTGTAGTGTGATTGAGTTTACTATTCCTAAAGATGAGCGACCTAATCTTGCAGGCAGTTTCTTCAATCGTGTAAATCAAATCTTAGATACTGAGAGTGTTCAGTATGAAAAAGGTACTGTAGCGAAGATTGTAGAAAAGCACTTTCCTGACTTCAGACGCACACTCAATGAACTGCAGAAAATTTCTGTTGGTGGTCGTATCGATAGTAGTAGTGTAGATGTAGTAGATGTCGATATCAAAAATGTTATTGCACACTGCAAGCAAAAAGACTTTCAGAAGATGCGTAAATGGGTCGCTGACACTATTCACACAAGCGATGCACAAGATGTATATCGCAAAGTCTACGACACAATGAGTGAGCATCTACAACCGCAGAGTATACCTCTTGTAGTTCTAAAGATTGCTGACTATCAGTATAAGAATGTGCATGTGGCAGACCAAGAAGTAAACATGGTTGCATTCTTTACTGAAGTTATGGTTGACTGTGAGTTTCAGTAATGCCGATACCTTATTTACATCATGAATTATTTGAACTAAATGATAGTCTTCTGTGCAAGAAGCATGTGATAGAAGGTATTGGTCCTGTCGTAGTGATTGACCAGACTTACAAATACCCTAGTGATATTGCACTAATGCTAGACCAAGCATGGGTTCCTTCTTTTCACTATGGTAGAAGTAGTTCTAATTATAAAGACTATTATGACTGCAGACATAACATTCAAATTATGAAAACAGGTCATGTAAAAGAAAATGAAGTTCAAATTTTAATTAGAGATATGGCGAAGAACTATCTTGGTTATGAGTGTATTGATGAAGAACTTGATTATACTTTCAATTGCTTTACATGGGTAAACCCACCTGCAAGCAATGATGTTCAGTCTATGCCACATCAAGATAGTGAAGGTAAATCACATATTGCATCTGTAACTTATTTCAATGATAATGAAAATCACGGCACAGCATTTTATTCTTATTGTGATGCCGAGCAAGATGAAGTTATAGACATTCGGTGTGATATATCGAAGAATGCAGAACTAGTTGAAGTGATTACAGGTAAAAAGAACAGAACTATCATTTATCCTAGTTGGTACTGGCATGGTGCATATATAGAAGACCACAGTGAGTGGGTCGATAATTGGAGATACAGTCAAGTATACTTCAATAGAGTGAAACCGGATTTTAAATTATGAGTACACCATTTGATTATGTAAAAGCAATATCATATACAAAAGAAGATATGATTGTAGATGATATTACAGAAAAAGATTACAATCCCTTTATTGTCAATCGCGCTTTAAGCATGGGTATTGATACTGTGCTTCAAGCAAACGAGATGAACCAGCGTCATCACCTGTCTAAAAAGTTACAATTTGACTTTTTACTAAATAGTATAAGTAAGCGAAAGCGATTTGATAAATGGCAGAAGGCGAATAAGAGTGAAGAGTTAGATTATGTACGAGCATACTACAATTACTCCTACCCTAAAGCAATTGCCGCTTTGTCAGTCCTTTCCAATCAACAAATTGATACTATTAAAAAGAAGATAGACAATAAAGGTGGAGTAAAATGAATGATTGGACAGTTGAAAATATGGTTGAGGTTACGCTGTCTCAACCTGATGATTTTCTAAAAATTAGAGAGACACTTTCTCGCATGGGAATTGCGTCAAAGAAAGACAAGAAATTATATCAGTCTTGTCATATCTTGCATAAGCAAGGTAGATACTTTATCGTACACTTTAAAGAGTTGTTCGGTTTAGATGGCAAGCAAACAAATTTTTCACAAGAAGACCAAGAGCGTAGAAATACCATTGTAAAACTTTTGAAAGATTGGGGATTAATTTCTGTAGTCGCTGAAGATAAGATTGCTGACCAAGCACCCTTATCTCAAATTAAAGTAATTGCATTCAAAGAAAAGAATGAATGGATACTTGAAACTAAATACAACATAGGAAAGAAAAAAATAGATGCTTAGTTGGTTTAGAAAAGTTTTCTGGTATAGACCTTCTATTGTCGGTGATATGTCTCAACATAGACTACACTCTGGCAAATATGAAGATTTGTGCATGTAAAGTACTTGATATTATGAAATTGATGACTATATATAATGTGAAGACGCCTCAGTTGGGTCTTCTATAAAAAATAAAGTCTTGCTTAATAGGAGATAAAAACATGACTAATTTAACGACACTAAGGTCGGCGCTACAGTCGTTTGACCAAAATCTTTTAACCCCATATGCTGTTGGATTCGACCACACCTTTAATAGGTTGTGGGACTATGCGACACATCAGGCAGAATCCTCAGGATTCCCGCCTTACAATATTGTCAAAGATGCTGAAGATGGTTACAAATATACCATTGAGATGGCACTTGCTGGTTACAGTAAAGATGATATTGAAATTGATTTTGCAGAAGGTTGTCTAACAATCAAATCTAAAAAACAAGAAGATGCTAAAGATACGCTGTCGATTTGGAAAGGTATTTCTAATCGCTCGTTTACTAGAAAGTTTACTCTTGCAGATGAGGTTGTTGTCAACAGCGCAGAACTAAAAGATGGTATGTTGAGAGTTGAACTTGAACGTATCATTCCTGAAGAGAAACTACCTAAGAAGATTGAAATTAAATAATCCTTCGGAGGGCATCACCTGAGCATGTGTAAAAACTGCTCATTTATATTAGGAGTATATGATGAATAAACCTGTAACTGAGAAACTTGAAAAAATGAATATAGCAAAGAATAAAATTGAAGACGCCATTGAAGAATATGAAGTTCAACTTCAAAAGCGTAAAGAACAAATCACCAATATGAAACAAGCACAAGTTCAACTTGAAGCAGAAGCAAATTCTCTTGTTGGTTCTATTAGTGCTTTGCGTAAAGTGCTGATTGATGAAGAGGAAAAAAATGATGAGTGATGTAACTCTAATTAAAATGATTAATGGTGAACAAATTATCGCCAAAGTAACGGGTGAAGATGAGGATACAATCACAGTAGAAAAACCTGCTATTGTTATGCTTGCTCCTGGACAAGGAAATCAAGTTCAAGTTCAGATGGGTCCTTGGGACTCTTTCACAGATAAACCAATTGCAGTTTCTAAACCTAGCGTAATGTATATTGCAGAACCAACAACAGAACTTCTCAATAGTTATAATCAAAACTTTGGTAGTGGACTTGTTATTCCTAATAAGAAACTTGATACCAGTGCATTTCTAAAGGGGTAAAAGACACTTTTACGCGCATAAAACTGTTGACAAATCACACATTATGGCGCATAATAGTGTGATGATAAATGATGAGGCAATATATTGAAGTTCTATACAAACGTCCAGCAATGGGGTAACAACATTCTAGTTCGTGGTGTAGGTCATGATGGTCAACGTGTTATGCAAAGACATAAAGACTTTTCACCCACACTATTCTTAAAAGCAAACAAACCCACAAAGTACAAGACTATTGAGGGTGAGTATGTCGATGAATTCAAACCTGGCGGTGTCAAAGAAGCAAGAGAGTTTCTTGACCAGTACAGAGATGTTGAGAACTTCAAAATCTATGGTCAGACGCAATATCTCTATCAGTGGATATCTGACAACTTTGTAGATAAAGATGAGATTGACTTTGACACTAATCAAATCTCTATTCTGTCACTCGACATTGAGACTTCTACAGAGTATGGTTTCCCAAACATTCAAACTGCTAATGAACAAATCTTGCTCATCACTGTGCGAGATAGTCTGACTAAGAAGTTGACTACATGGGGTCTCAAAGAATATCACGGTAGCAATAGAGATGTAGACTATCGAACTTTCACTGATGAGCGAACTATGTTGAGTGACTTCATCGCGTTTCTAAATGATTATAAACCTGATGTTATCACTGGTTGGAACACTCGCTTCTTTGATATTCCATACATTGTCAATCGCATCGAAAGACTTCTCGGTGAAGAGAAAGTTCGTCTTATCTCTCCCTGGAAGATTGTCAAAGGTGGTAAGATTACTATTCAAGGTAGAGAGCAACAATACTATGATATTTTTGGTATTGCTGGCATTGACTATCTAGAACTGTTTCGCAAGTATCGTGGTATTGGTTATGAGAGTTTTGCACTTGCACATATTGCAAATGTTGAACTTGGTTCTGAGAAACTTGACCACTCTGAGTATCAAAACTTCAAAGACTTCTATGAACAAGACTGGGATAAGTTTGTTGACTACAACATTCGTGACGTTGAACTTGTTGCACAATTAGAAGACAAACTTGGTTTGATTGACTTGCAGTTGACGATGGCGTATGACTTTCGCGTAAACTATGAAGATGTATTCTCGCAGGTTCGTTGTTGGGATATGCTCATCTATAATACTTTGCGTAAGAAAGGTATTGTCATTCCGCCAAAGAAAATGAATTACAAGAATGAAGCATATGCTGGTGCATATGTGAAAGACCCTACTATCGGTCAGCATGATTGGGTTGTTTCTTTTGATTTGAACTCTCTGTATCCTCACTTGATTATGCAGTATAACATTTCACCTGATACTATTGTTGATGAGAGAGTACAATGTAGTGTAGATGAACTTCTAGCAAAAAAACTCGACACTTCTCACTTGAAAGAAAACAATCTTTGTATGTCGGCAAATGGTCAATGTTTCAGAACAGACTTTCAAGGGTTTCTACCTGCTATGATGGAAGAACTCTATGAGAGTAGAAAGTTCTATAAGAAGAAGATGCTTGAAGCAGAGCAAGAATATGAGATTACAAAGAAATCTGACTTGCAGAGAGATATTGCAAGATATGGCAACATTCAACTTGCAAAGAAGATTGCACTAAACTCTGCTTATGGTGCGTTAGGTAATCAGTACTTTAGATACTTTGACATTCGACAAGCAGAGGGCATCACACTCTCTGGTCAGTTGTCTATTCGATGGATTGAAGAAGCACTGAATAAATACTTTAACAAACTACTAAAGACTGATGGAGAAAATTATGTCATTGCAAGCGATACGGATTCGGTTTACCTTAATCTTAGCGGACTTGTTAGTCAAGTGTTTGGCGAGAGAGTCCACTTATCGAAAGACGAGGGTGGTGTATCGAAAGAGCGAATTGTTAAGTTTCTTGACCGAGTTGCTAACGAGAAACTTGAACCTTTTATTGATAAGAGTTATAAAGACCTTGCTGACTATATGAATGCATATGAGCAGAAGATGTTCATGAAGCGTGAAGTAATCGCTGACAGAGGCATCTGGACTGCAAAGAAACGATACGTTTTGAATGTACACAATTCTGAAGGTGTGCAGTATGATGAACCAAAACTCAAGATTATGGGGTTAGAGGTTGTCAAGTCTTCAACGCCTGCACCTGTGCGTGTGATGTTGAAAGATGCTATCAAAGTTATTGTGAATGGTTCGAATGATGACCTTCTAGAATTCATTGAGAATGCAAGAACAGAATTCAACTCACTACCGCCAGAAGAGATTGCTTTTCCTCGCTCGGTGAATGGTGTTGAAAAGTACAAGTCTGATATCAAAATCTATACGAAAGGTACGCCCATGCATGTTCGTGGTGCGCTGATGTATAATGAACTTGTACGCAATAAGAAGATAACTAATCGTTATCCTCAAATTAAAGATGGTGAAAAAATCAAGTTCATTCACTGTAAGATGCCAAACCCTATTGGCGAAAACATTATTTCTTTTCTAGCAACTCTTCCCGAAGAGTTTGACATGCATAAGTATATTGACTATGAGATGCAATTTACGAAAGCATTTTTAGAACCTCTACGATTTATTGCAGAGAGTATCAATTGGCAGTTAGAAAAGATTGCAACATTAGAAGATTTTTTTGGATAGGAGATAGATATGGAAGAAGAAATCAAAAATGCACTTATTACTCATGCTCAAGGTCATATTGACAAACATGCTATGAATGTAAAAATTCTCATGCGTAACGCAGTAGGAATTGGTGAGCATGGTGATATACTAGAAGAAATTGAAAAAGAACTAAAGATAATTGCAGAATATCATGATGAAATTGAGATGATACACAAATATATCAGTCCTGCCCATCCTTATGATAAATTACCTTGACATTCAATGTAAACTGTAGTATAGTGAATATTAATTATAGGAGATATTATGAATAGTTTTTTAAAAGATATTGTCAAAGAGAGTAAGAACGAGTTTGCTGGCGTTGTCGCAGATGGCGTAGAAGCAGGTGATGTTTCTACTTTTATTGACAGTGGTTCTTATATCTTCAATGCACTGTTAAGTGGTAGCATCTACGGTGGTTTACCTGCTAACAAGATTACAGCAATCGCAGGGGAATCCGCAACTGGAAAAACCTTCTTTGCTCTCGGTCTGTGTAAAAGTTTCTTAGATGCTAATCCAGATGCTGGAGTAGTTTACTTTGAGACTGAGAGTGCATTGACAAAAGATATGATTGAAGAGCGAGGCATCGATGGTAATCGTATTGTAATGATGCCTGTTACAACTGTGCAAGAGTTTAGAACTGAAGCAATTCGTATTGCTGACAAGTATCTTGAGCAGAAAGAAGAAGATAGACAACCTCTGATGTTTGTACTTGATAGTCTTGGTATGCTATCGACAACGAAAGAAATCGAAGATACCGCAGATGGTAAAGAGACAAGAGATATGACTAGGTCACAACTAGTCAAAGCGGCATTCAGAGTATTGACGCTAAAACTAGGTAAAGCAAAAGTACCTATGGTTGTCACTAATCACACTTATGACCAGATGGGTACTATGTTTCCTCAGAAAGTTATGGGCGGTGGGTCAGGTCTTCAATACGCCGCATCAACTATTGTGTTCTTGTCTAAGAAAAAAGACAAAGAAGGAACAGAAGTTGTAGGTAACATCATTCACTGTAAACTGAACAAGTCACGATTGACTAAAGAAAACTCTATGGTTGATGTATCACTGAAATACAAAGGTGGTCTAAGTCGTTGGTATGGTCTACTTGAACTTGCAGAAGAAGCAGGTATCTTTAAGAAAGTTGCAACTCGTATTGAATTACCTGATGGTGCTAAACTATATGGTAAGCAAATCTTATCTGATCCAGAAAAGTATTTCACTGAAGAAGTGATGCAAAAACTAGACGCATTTGCTAAGGAGAAGTTTACATATGGTGGTGAAGTATAGTCACGTTAAAAAAGAGACTTTCATCGCCACTCGTATCGATGAAGGTAAGTATGCAGGTATCGTGTATCAAGTCGGTCGTATTCAGTTTAGTAGACCTGATGAGACAGGTCATAGAGCAATGCGATTTAAGTACGAGATACTTGAGAATAAAAAGTCGATTGAAATTGAAAATGATATCACCAGTATCATAGGTGATATCATTGTCGACCAAATGGAAAAACAAATAGAAGCAGGTGAATTAGTATATGCAAACGGCACGGATTGAAACAACAATATTATCTAACCTATTACTGAATGAAGAATTCGTAAGAAAAGTTATGCCGTTTTTGCGTCCTGAATATTTTCATGATAGTTCAGAGAAACTGGTATTTGCAGAGATATACAATGCAATTACCAAATATAATAAACTACCTACTACAGAACAAATCATTATTTCTCTTAATGAAGCACACAATGTTCCTGAACCTGAATTTAAATCTGCAGTTGAACTAATAAATAGTCTCAATGAGCAGTCTGCAGATAACTCTTGGTTGATTGATATCACCGAGAAATTCTGTAAAGATAAAGCAATCTACAATGCCATCGTAGAAGGCATTCAGATAGTAGAGGGGAAGGACAAGCAACGGTCACCAGATGCTCTTCCTTCTCTACTATCTGATGCTCTCTCTGTGTCATTTGATCCTAATGTTGGTCATGACTATTTTGAACAATCAGATGAGAGATTTGATTTCTATCACACAAAAGAAGAAAAGATACCTTTCAATCTCAAGTACTTTGACTTGATTACAAAAGGTGGTCTACCAAGCAAAACACTCAATGTAGCACTAGCAGGTACAGGCGTTGGAAAATCCTTATTTATGTGCCACCTTGCCGCAAACTATATGATGCATGGAAAGAATGTCCTTTACATCACTATGGAGATGGCAGAAGAGCGTATTGCTGAACGTATTGATGCTAATCTACTGAACTTAGATATTCAGACATTGAGCGAACTACCAAAGAGTATGTTTGACAAGAAGATTGCATCTTTACAAAAAGAAACACACGGCAAATTGATTGTCAAAGAATACCCTACAGCGACCGCACACAAAGGTCATTTTGATGCGCTGATAAATGAACTAGCACTAAAGAAAAGTTTCAAACCTGATGCTATCTTTATTGACTATCTCAACATCTGTGCATCTCAGCGTTTCAAAGCAGGAGCATCACAGAACTCCTATACTATTATCAAATCAATCGCAGAAGAATTGCGAGGTCTAGCAGTAGAGCATAATGTTCCTATCATCTCTGCTACACAGACTACGAGACAAGGGTTCTCTAGTACCGATATTGGACTAGAAGACACTTCAGAAAGTTTTGGACTACCAGCAACATGTGATTTCATGTTTGCACTGATATCAAATGAAGAACTAGAACAGCATAATCAAGTTCTAGTGAAGCAGTTGAAAAATCGATACAACGACCCTACAAAATACAAGCGTTTTGTATTGGGTATCGACAGAGCAAAAATGCAGTTGTATGATGTAGAGGACTCTGCACAAGAAGAACTTGTAGAGAACATGGTACCCAAAAACGTACCACAAGGGGTACAAGTAGTAGAAACTAATGGATTTGATAAACTAAAGGAACAACGCAATGAAAAGCAAAAGTATAAAGACTTCTCGACATTCAAGATTTAAGATTGAGTTTGATGGTAGTAGAAATATTTGGTGTATTCATGATACCAAATACGATGATATTATTGAAGTCAGTCCTGAAAGAATTGAAGCAAAGCATAAATGTGATATTCTAAACACAGGAACAGGGTTCGAAGACTGGCAGATTCCTTCATTTATGAGAAACACTTTCTTTAAAAAAGCATAAATACTACTTGACAAGTACCAATTTGTATAGTATTATATAACTATATTGAGAAGAGAGGTTGTATGTTAGTAGTAGATGTAGTCGGTAGTAATAAAACGAAGCGCGATATTGCTTATAATGTCGTGCATTTCATGTTGCAAAAACTACTACCTAGATTGCGTAATATTGAAATTGAAGTCAAGTTCAGTAAAATGACCGATGATGCAGTAGGTTACTGCATGATGCTAGATAACAATCGTGAGTATCAATTAGAAATATCAAGAGACCTTAACATAAAAGAACTTGTTATGACTATCTGTCATGAGATGGTGCATGTCAAGCAGTATGTTCGAAATGAAATGAAAGAAGGTCAGATGGTTTGGAAGAAAAGACCAGTTGCTTCAGATACGAAGTATTATGACCTACCTTGGGAAAAAGAAGCATACGCAATGCAAGCATCACTTGCAAAAGCATGTTGGAATAAAGGAATCTTTTAATGTCATTACTCCCACTAGGTGAGTTTACAAAATATGGTATTGAGCGACCACAAATATTGATGGAAAAACTTTTTCTGTTGAATGGTCGCTCAAACACTATTCATACACCAGATGGTACTTTCGAATTAGATGGTATCATTATCAATGGTAAAGAAACCCTACGAACACCTAGTTCGATGCCAAGTCTGGCAGATGAACTTGCTAGAGAGATTGCAAGTTTCAAAGATAATACTGCTGGACAAAAAGTAGAACTTAAAGGTAAATATACCGGACAAGAGAGAACTACTATCATTGGTATTGGTAAGATGACTAAGACTGAAGAGTTTGGTGGTCAACCTGCAGGTGGAAAGAAAGAAAATAAAGGACTGAAGTTTGAGCGTGATTTAGCAAACTCACTAGTGAATTACGCGAATGGAATACAAGAGTCCACAGACACACATGCTAAACTAGCACATGAATTAATGTCTGCAGTGTGTAAGCAGAACCGTTCACCAGTAAAAGAAATTAAGCAGATGGGCGGTGCTAACGAAAGTCGTCCATTCGTTATGATGAATGGTAAAGTCGCAATCGGACCAGGTAATCCTGCAGACGTTGGTAAAAAGTTGACTGATATCACAGTCTTTCATTCTGATAGAACTGAGAGTTATCTATCAGCAAAGTTTTCAAGCACATTGACATTTGTTAATACTGGTGTAAAAGGTGCTGGTAAACCATTCACTGAAGCAGAAGTAAAAGCAGGAATGATTACAAACGATATGGGTAAGCAATTACTCAAAGCACTTGGTATTGATAATGCAACATTCTGTGCAGTATTTAATCTATATGGAACTGGACAGAAAGCGGCAACGCCTCATGTGGTTGATGTGACTTCCGCTGTTGACAAACCACTTCTAACAAATCTACTCATGTCTGCTATCGGCGCAAACTACTGGATGGTTCATGGACAAGGCGGCGGTAAAGCATATTGTTGGTGGGTAGGAACAGAACAAAATAAAAAGTATGCGAATATCAATGCATCTAAGTTTACTTTATATTATGGTGGTATCACAAACGGTACAGCAAAACGTATTGATATGAAGTTCTCAAATGCGTACTTTGATTTTAAACTAAATATAAGAAATAAACAGGGAGGGATAGCACCAACTCACTTCTTATTGGACTATACGTCAAAAGAAGCGACAGGCAAGAAGTTACTAGGATAATGTGTGACAAAAATATCACATAGTATAAAAAAAATGAGAAAAAGTGAAAAAAACCCTTGACTTTTACCGAAAGTGTGTTATAGTATAAGCATGATTAGTTTTAAGAAACATACAGAACAGTTGTCAGAAAACCGCAATACGCATCTGACACATATCGAAGAAACCATTATCACTGATGGTGCTAGTGGTGCAGAAAATGCTATTAACTTCCTGAAAGAAGTTCGTAACATGCTATCAAGTAATGTTCGAACTGGTGTAAACATCACTACTAAATGGGATGGTGCACCTGCTATTTTCTGTGGTGTCGACCCAGAAGATGGTAAGTTCTTTGTTGCGACTAAATCAGTTTTCAATGCAAGTCCTAAGTTAAACAAAACGAGTGCAGATATTAAAAAGAACCACCAAGGTGGTCTTGTCGAAAAACTTGAAGTTGCACTTAAAGAATTGTCTAAGTTAGGTATCAAAGGTGTCATTCAAGGTGACATGATGTATACAAAAGCAGACTTGCAGACTAAGACAATTGAAGGTGAAGAGTATATTATCTTTCAACCTAACACAATTGTCTATGCTATTCCTAAGAACGGACCTCTTGGTAAGTTTGTTTCTAAAACAAAAATGGGTATTATCTTTCATACAGAGTATAAAGGTAAGACATTACAGACGATGAAAGCATCGTTTAATATAAATATAAGTAAGTTGAGAAAAACGAAGACAGTTTGGTTCGATGATGCCTCATATAAAGATGTTTCAGGCACAGTTACACTAACTAAAGATGAAACCGAAAATCTCAATGGTTACATCGAACGGATTGAAAGTCTTCTACCTAAAGTGTCTAGTTATCTAGATAAGATGGCAGGTGACTTTGATGAAAAGAACCAATTCGCTATTCCAACTAACTTTAAGGTTCATCTGAACTCATACTTCAGAAGTACCGATGATTTACCTGACAGTAACACTATGGTTGCTGACTTTAAGACTTATTGGACTACTAAGTTAGACAAGAAGATTGAAAGTGTAAAATCAGAAGGTGCTAAAGAGAAGTATACTGAGATTAAGAAAGATGGACTGAATAAGATTGAAAAGCAAACTGCAGATTTGCAGAATGCTACTTTATTGTATAACTATATTATGGACGCTAAGAATGTATTGGTGCAGAAATTGTCGAAAGTGAAATCTATTGGGACATTTCTGAGAACAAATGATGGATTAAAGACCACAGAACCTGAGGGGTTTGTGGCAGTGGACAGATTAAAGGGTAATGCAGTTAAACTAGTGAACCGCTTAGAGTTCAGTCGTGCTAACTTCACTGCCGCTAAAAATTGGGTGAAAAAATGACACTAAAGTTTAATGAACTTCAGCAAAGACTGAAGGAAGCAAAAGAAAAAAAAGTTGTATTCTCATTCGGTAGAATGAATCCTCCTACTATTGGACATGAGAAACTTGTAAACAAAATCAAATCAGAAGCAAAGACGCGAGGCGCCGATGCCCGTCTTTACTTGTCTCATACAAGCAACAAAGAAAAAGACCCTTTGACTTATAATAGTAAAGCAAAGTATGCTAAGAAAGCATTCGGCATTTTTGTGAAGTCGAGAGCAAGAACAATTATCGAAGTTGCAAAAGAATTAGAAGCAGATGGTTACACTGATATTGTATTAGTATTTGGTGAAGACCGCGATGCTGAGATGGTCAATCTTATTAAGAAGTACAATGGAAAAGAATTCAATTTTAACTCAATCGATTCCGTCTCTGCTGGCAAGCGTGACCCTAATGCAAAAGGTGTTGAAGGTATCTCTGGTACTAAGTTGCGTGAACTTGCGAAGACTGGTCAACTTGATACGTTTAAGAAAGCACTAGCATCTAAACTATCAGATAGAGAAAAGACTGCAATCTACAACGAAATTCGCAAAGTGTATTCTATCAGTGATAGTGCAATTTTTGACAGAGATGAATTGCGTGAAGCATATTTAGTTGGTGAACTCTTCAACGTAGGCGATGTAGTCTATGATATGAATGAGAACAAAGAATACGAAATTGTAGAGCAAGGTACAAACTTCTTGTACTGCAAAGGAGCAGATGGTAATGTACATACAAAGTGGTTATCCGACCTTACAGAAAAGAAATCAGCGAAAGACGATGACACCGAAGTTAGACAAGATAAAGATATCGCCGATAAAGACGGTACACAACCAGCAAAATACTTTGCAGGACTCAAGTCCAAGTCTACCAAATCTGCCAGAGATGCACATTTCAAGAAGGGCGCAGAGAAATCAGATGACGACCCAAGTGCTTACAAACCAGCACCTGGAGATGCTACAGCAAAGACAAAACCTTCAACGCACACTAAGAAATTCAAAGCGATGTTTGGTGAAACACTATCTTTCAAAGAGCATCAGCAGTTAGATGAGATGCCACGGTGGTTGACTGACCTATTAGGAACATATACTAATCAGCGTGGTTACGATAAAGCACAGCAATTATTACAGCAAATCTTAGACCGCAAAGCAAAAGAAGCAGGTGGTATGAAGAAGTTGAAGCATGACCCTGCATATTATGCCGCTGTTGTTGCTAAACAGATTAAAGGTATTGATGCAAGAGTTCTTGCTAGACTAGTATCAGAACAGACACTTGCAGAAGCGGCAGAGGTTGCATTTGAAGTAGAGATTGAAGATATCGGTACAATGCTAGTTGCTGGTGCAAATAAGCAAGAAGTCAAACAGCGTCTTCAGAAGATGTTCAGAGATGCAAGAAAGTTTTCTATTGGTAAGCGTCTGATGGACCCACAGATTAAGATGTGGTATCGTTCCAAAGCAGGTGATAAACCACAAGTTGATGAAAGTCGAATTACACATGCTGAAGAAGATGGGTTGCGTGAATTCTTGCGTAAGAAAAAGCAACCAGTAAAGCAGAGTCCTATTCAAAAAGTACTATCAAATATTGAAACTAACAGAGATAAAAGACCAAAAGATGTTAAGTTAGATGGTGGTAAAGTTGTTAAAGTTACACCTGAAGTTGCTAGAGAACTTATGAAGTTTGTAAACAAGAAAAATGCTGAAGGCGATAAAAGATTTGATTTATCGAAGTTTGATGTATTTTCTAAAGTTATGAAGCAACTTAATTTTCCTATTACAGTTCGTGAAGAACTTGAATTGGATGAAGAGTGGAACATCGATTTATTTTTAGAAGATACTGAACAAGTTGAAGGTGATGATGACGATGCATTAGCAATAGAACTTGAAAAGATAATTGATGCATATGATGAAATCGAAGATTTGCCTGATTTGTATCCAGACTTGGATAATGATGGTGACCACGATGACGATGATGAAGAATTGCGTATCAATCGTGATGGCGAAGAAAAAGGTGTTATTGATGATAACTACAAATGGGTGAATGAAGTTCTAACACCAGCGCAGAGATTTAAGCGCAGTCAACAAATGCGTAGACTAAAAGGTAAGATTGCAAGAGCAAGAAAAATTGCGCTGAAAAGACCGTCTTCACCTGAGAAGTTACAGTCAAGAGCGCAACGTCATGCTAGAAATCTTATTCGTAAAAAATTCATTAAGGGTAAGAACTATAATGAGTTGAGTTTTGCAGAAAAGCAAGCAGTAGAAAAAAGAATGCAAGGTAAAGGCGCACTGATTAATCGTATTGCTATGCGTGTGAAACCCAAACTAAAGAAACTAGAACAAGAAAGATTACGCAATCAGAATAAACAGGAGTCCAGACTAATAGAAGCAAATGAATATCGTGTGGGTTCTGAGATGTATTACGAGACATTCAATGAATGGAAAAAATCTATTGATAGAAGTGATTTAGATAGTTTCGACAGAGAGTTGCTTGAGAGTGACATTGGTTCATTTGCAATGTATGAAGGTAATCATGTACCACTTGACTGTCCAATGATGGAAGAAGAAAAGCAACCCGAATTAAACAAACCTAAAGCAGGTGGACCTAAGAAGTACTATGTGTATGTGAAAGACCCATCATCTGGTAATATCAAAAAAGTCAGTTGGGGTGATACTACTGGTCTGAAGATTAAACTAAATGATCCAGAAGCAAGAAAGTCATTCGCCGCACGACATCAATGTAGCACTAAGAAAGACAAGACAAAACCCGGTTATTGGGCGTGTCGTATGCCTTATTATGCAAAGCAGTTAGGATTATCTGGTGGCGGAAACTTCTTCTGGTAAACCCTACACCGATAGAGGAGATGAACGTATTTTCAGCGAAGATGTTGAAGATGCAGAGTTGATTTGGCATAGGGATAAATACAATAGAGAGATAACAATTTTAGAAGGTGAAGGGTGGAAGTTGCAGTTAGATAATCAACTACCTGAAGAACTGATAAAAGGAAAGATTTATAAGATACCAGCATTAGAGTATCACAGAGTAATAAAAGGAAAAGGAAATCTTAAAATAAAGATTTGGGAAGATAAATGACAGATAAAACAATTTACAAATCAATGCGTCAGACTATGGATGAAATGTACTCAGAAGAAATGACTGAGAGTGCAGAAGCAGGTCTGAAGAAAAAGGCAGACAAGTCTGGTATGCCTCTTGGTGTATTGAAGAAAGTATATGATAGAGGAGTTGCCGCTTGGAAAGGTGGTCATCGTCCAGGTACCACTCCACAACAATGGGGTATGGCGCGAGTTAATTCATTTGTCACTAAATCTTCTGGTACATGGGGTAAAGCAGATGCAGACCTTGCTAGAAAAGTACAAGGAGAAGAGTATGTGCCTGAACAAGATGAACCAGCATCACCAGATGAAAGTTCAATGGCGATGCAACAGTTAAAGTTCATGGCGTATGCCGCAAATGAAATTATGGACCACATTAAGAATGGTGGCGAGTTTCCTGAGTGGATGCAAAATAAACTATCAGCAACGCATGAAGATATGAAATCACTTCATGCTAATATCGACCATGATAAAGTCGAAGCAGTAAGTCCCGCACAACAAGCGGCAATCGCAATCTCTAAAAAAGAGCGTGGCGAGAAACCTAAAGGAGAAAAAAAATGAGTTTAGGAATTGGTAATCCGTTCATCTTAAAAGAGAGAGAGCGTCCGACAATCGAAGATAAAGACCAAAGTGCTTATCAAAAGTTTTTTGCAAAAGAACTGAAGAAAAGAGGTGTAAGTTCACCTTCAGAACTATCAGCAGGAGATAAAAAAGCATTCTTTGACTATATCGATAAGAATTGGAAAGGTGACAACGAATCCGACTAATCGGATTCAGTCACAGACAGTTCAATGGCAAAGCAATTTACAAGGGAAGATGTTCCCAAAGTAGAAGATTTGTGGTTTAACTTTATTAAGAAAGTTCGTGATTTAGGTCTTGACTTTTGTGATAATGATGTTAATATAGAGTTGAAGATAAAAGAAACACCAGACCATGAGATTACAAATCGATTGAATTTGGTTTTCGCTGACAACTTGAGAGAGACAGTCATGAAAGTAAGTCACAACGTAAAAGATAAACCGAAAGAAGTAGATGAATAAATGATTACATTAAAGCAGTTTGAACAAAAAGGACAAGCGAAGATATTCTTAGACATGGATGGAGTTTTAGCAGACTTCATTAAAGGTGTCGCTGACACTACTGGAGAAGATTTTACATCACCCGATTTGAATAATAAAGGTAAAGGTAAAATCAAAGCAGAAATTGAACAGAATCCTCGCTTCTGGCATGAGTTAGACTGGATGCCAGGCGGTCAACAACTGTATCGTTATGTCAAATCTAGTCAACCTCATATCTTGTCTGCTTATGCAAACTGGGATAAAAACTGCAAAGATGGTAAGAACTTCTGGATTAAAAAGAATTTGATGATACCGAAGCAACGCATAAATCTTGTCAAACGAGAAGACAAACAGAAATATGCAGTGCAAGATGGTATTGCAAACATATTGATTGATGATTATATCAAAAATATTCGTGAATGGGAAGCGGCAGGTGGTATAGGTATTCATCACACTGACGTTAAAAGAACTATAAATACTTTAAAGAAACACGGTTTCTAATAAACAAATAGGAGAAATAAACATGTCTTCATGGGGCGCAAACGACAGTGCAGAAGCAAAACCAAAGTTTTTGACTGACGCACAGAAAGCAGACACTTTCGCCGATCCTCGCGGTTGGGTTTTCAGAAACCCATCTACTGGACTGGAAGAAGTGCTTGTAGCAATCGGTAACTTATCAGCGAAACTTAATGTTCCTGAAGTTACTTCAGTAGAATTTATCACAACTGAACTGAATGACGGTACTGAAACAATTACTGTCGAAGTACAGTTCAACGAAGAAGTGACCGTAACTGGTTCACCACAAGTCACTGTTGTTAATGGTGACGAATCCGGTGATGGTGATGGTAACTACACATTGACTTATACAGGTACAGGTACAACTGCAAACTCACTGAGATTTACAGCGGCATCACAAACTGTATCAGAAGATGATGTATTGACATTCGGTGGTACAGGCAACATTGCATTGAACTCTGGTACAATTGTTGACCAGCAGAACAACCAAGTTGCATCTATCGCAGTGGGCGCAGGCGGGTCTGGTTACACATCAGCACCAACTGTAGCAATTTCTGCACCAGACGTAGCAGGTGGTACACAAGCAACAGCAACCGCTACCGTTGCCGCCGGTGCAGTAACAGCATTCACAGTTACTAACGCTGGTACTGGTTACATCAATACACCAACTGTAACTTTGACAGGTGGTGCTGGTACAGGAGCAACAGGAACAGTAACACTTGGCGCACAAGCAGTGTCACTTGCATTGACTGGTGCAACAGCAAAAACTGTAACAGTTGTAGCATAATAAATTGGGGCGCCAGATAGTCTGCGCCCCCCTAGAAATGTCTATGTCTTGTAACAAAGCATAGAGTGAATTAAAACTGCAAAATAGGAGACTAACATGGCAGACCAAAAAATTAGCGAACTAACCGCCGCGTCAACTGGTGCAAGTGCAGACTTGCTCCACATCGTACAAGGTGGTACAAACAAAAAACTGACAGTGCAAAACCTGTTAGAAAATATTGCGGGTAACATCAAACTAGATGGTTTTCTAGCATTTGATGGTACTGCAGAAGCAATCACAGCGGCGGGTGCAACTGCCGCTATTGACGTAACTTCACCAATCTGTAATATCACATCAACTGCCGCGACTACTGGTGTAAATGCATTGACACTTGCCGCTGGTGTTCAAGGTCAAATCAAGATTATTACTTTGATTGTTGACGCTGGTGATGTGCAGATTGATCCTGCCGCATTTACGAACGGTGCAAGCATCACCATGGAAGATGCTGGCGACAGTATCACGTTGCTATACAACAACTCATCTTGGCAAATTCTGTCAAATCAGGGTTGCACGATTGCATAATAGGAGAGTGTAATGAAATCATTTAAGACACATCTCACCGAAGCAAAACTCTCATCTGTCATCGATATGGCAGATGAGGACTTTGACACATTTCTTGAGAGTTTAACAGACGAAGAACTGAATGAACTTGAAGAAGGTGTTCTGGGTGCAATCGGTCGAGGCGTAGCAAAGGTAGCAAAAGGTGCAGTAAATGTAGCGAAGAAAGCGGCGAATAGAGTATCCGTTTCTGGTCGTGCAGATGCCGCACAAGCAAAACTTGCTAAAATTCAAAAGAAGAAAGCAGACCGTGAGAGACTTGCTAAAGCAAAAGCAGATATTGCAAAAGCGAAGGCACCTGCTCCTGCTAAACCAACTACTGAGAGTGTAGACATTGTAGATGCAGTGAAAGCAATCATGGAAGATGGTTACTCACAGAACCCAACTGGTGATGGTACAGATTTGTCATTGAATGACATTAGAAATCCTGATGTACTACAACAGTTGAATGCACATGTGGGTATGATTGGTAAGCGCGAGTATATTAACCCTAAAGGTGCTTTATTGCAACTGCAAGGTAAACTTGCAACGATTGGTCTGACATTTGATATTCCTGCGATGACTGAGACAAAGGGTGTTGCAGAAGCACCTTTAACACAGTTTGGTGGTATCACTGGTAAGAGTGTAACTACTCCTATCGACCAACTTGACGATGAGAATCCAGCAGAGGGTATGAAAATTCAATTTGAATATGAAACTTATCCAACAGGATGCACTAAAGTCTACGCGAAAATCGTTTAATTTATTATTATAAATTATTATGATGAATAGTGAATTGACAGAAAAAAACTTTATAGTCTATGCAATGAAGGCGTACAACAACCCAAATTGCATGGACTATGATGAGTTTCAAGAAGATTTGAAGCGCATCAAATATATAAAGAGACTGTTCAAGAAATATCTTGAAACTGGTCAGTTGAGAGCAAGACTAGTGATTAATCACATTATAGTCTTAAATAATGTATTTGGTCCTGAAGCAACAAAGAAGATGCTTTTATATAAAGTAGAAACTGATATGTTGCCTTGCTTGAAAACCTTTCTAGTTTTCTTGAACTATATGAGAGATGATGAATTTGTCGATGTTGCATTAGATAATAATATAGTACAGGAACTTAGGAATCAATGAGTAAACTAGTAGACAACTTAATCGCCTTACGAATGCTTAGACTGTTTACAGTCAAGTACGAAGAGACTGATGCTTATAGACTAGGTATCATCAACGATAAGGGTGAACAACTCATTAAGATGCGTGACTTTGTTCGTAGAGAACAAGAGCAATCGTATACACTTCTACACAGATTAGTATTTCGTTTACGAGGACTTCTAGAAAAAGTGCCGTTTGTAAAGTCTAGACTTGCAAACTATGCCGCGGCACTTTTGTTAGTAAGAGAAAAAATTGTAAATGAAGAAGAGTTTTGGGAAACAGACGAAGTTCTTCTAGAAAAACTAGACGCCGCAGAACACCGACCTGGATTCTATCTAGCAGAACAACAGATAAAAAGAGCATGGGAAGATGCCGCGGCAAATGCGACAGGTCCTGCAGTTGCAGGAACAGGTGAAGATAGTGACACAGTTGTAGTCAAAAAGAAGAAGCGCAAGACAGCAGTATTTAAAGTGACGCCTGAAGTCTTTAGACGTTTTGCTAAAGGTAAGAGAAAATATGAACGCTGGAGTAAATATCTAAACACAGAAGATGAAGCAGAAGCAAGCATCTATTCATTTGCTAAGAAGAATCCAGATGGTATGATTATTCTACAGTGTGCAGATACAGGTAATCAAAAAGGTATTCGCTTCAACCCAAATGGTGGCGGCAGTTGGAGAAAAATACAACGAAAAGGTGCATCACTGAAAGAGTTCATAGAAGAAGATGTTTAGTTTCGATGTTGAAAATATAACAAAAGGTATTGGTGTAGTCACTGCCAGTCTTGCATTGATTGGTGGTGGTTATAGTGTATGGGATAAATTTGAAAATAAAGATATTCTTACATGGGCACCAGAGTATTTTTCAATTACTGATGGTCCAGTCGGTGGTGAGTTCAAAGTAGAAGTTGCCAGAGAGAAACATAGAGATGATTGCACTGTAACAGACTTTACTCTTACAGTAAAAGACAGTGATAATATAGTTCATCCTGCAACAAGTAGTATTGGTAAATTTATGGGACCGGCAAGTGATAAAATAGACACCTTTGCATACAAGATGAAAATTGCTGATGACCATCAACACAAGGTTGCTACTGGAATTGCTACTTTAGTTGCGTATATAGATTATGATTGTCCAGAAGGACATATTGCTGTTACATACCCAGACCACGCAAACTTAAAATTTAATATACAGGAGTGATATGTTTAGTTCAATTAAAATTGCTATGGTTGTAGTGCTACTTGCGGGAGCAGGTGGTGCTTTTTACTATGTAAAACAATTACAGCACGATAATGAAATACTCAAAGGTAATCAAATAAAACTTGAAGAGAGTATCACAGAGCAACAAGAAGTTATTGCGATGCAAAAGAAATCTTATGAACAGATTATGGTTGCAAATGTTGAACTGACAGATAAAGTAAAAGAGTTGAATGGTGCAAAAGCAGAGTTGCAGAAGAAACTTGCAGACCATGATATTAACTATCTTGCAGTAGAGAAACCAAAATTAATAGAGCGTATCTTAAATAAAGGTACAAAGGATGTGTTAAATGATATCGAAAATCTTACTGCTGAGTAGTGTAATCTTACTATCAGGTTGTGCGTTATTTCGTGAACCTGTCAAGCAGATTGAAACAGTCAAAGTCGAAGTATCTAAACCTGCTTTGAATTTACCTAATCCAGAACCTTTAGTATTGCGAGATACTAGTTGGATTGTGGTTACAAGAGAGAACGCAGAACAAATATTTGAAGAACTAGAAGCACAGGGACAACCAATTGCTCTATTTGCGCTGACTGCAGATGGTTACGAAGCACTAAGTATAAATATTGCAGATATCAAAACATATCTTGGTACACAAAAAGAATTAATAATACAGTACCGAGATTACTACGAGGGAGAGAATAATGCCAAATCCGGACAAGAGAAGTAAATGGAATGGACTTCTTATTGGGTCTTTTAAGAGACCTAAAAAGTGGAGACTAGAGAAACCATTAACCTATACCGCATCATTAACCAAAGAACAAATGGAGTTGTTCTCTTCATGTAAAGTAGATATTAAAATCTATCAAACTGGTAAAATCTCGGTGCCTCTAGGTTATGTGACAGATATGGCATCAGTACCGAGAGCATGTTGGGCATTTATTGCACCATTCGATGTAGCAAGACCTGCTGTTATACATGATATTCTATATGAAAAAATTAACGCAGTACGCGAAACAGTAACACCCTCAACATTTGAGAAATTGAGAAAAATAGCAGACGATGTATTTTTAGAAGCAATGGGAGACACTGAACCTAAAGTCGCAAGTTGGAAGAAATATTCCGCATACTATGCAGTTCGTGCATTTGGACGTTTCGCAATTAAGAGTTCGGCACCTAGAACATGGTAGACTTATTCAGTGATACTCTCTGGATATACACAAGTATAATTGGCGCACTTTTAGGTGCCGCATTTCTTGCTTGGTTTAGAGACACTAGAATGGGACTATGGGCATATGCATACTTTGATAGAATTTTAGATTATCTTGTTCATCGATGGGGATGGACATGGTTACAAGAACCAGAAGACATCTGGAGAAAAAGATATCCTCGCATCACCAAAAAAATTGATGAATTAGAGGCAAGAATAAGCGAGTTAGAGAAATGAACGAAGACTTTCGCACAGAAATTGCATTAGTTAAGAAAGATATCACTCAACTGAATAAAGTGATTGATAAACTTGACACCGCAATCGAAAAGATATCTGAAGTTGCTACTTCACTAAATCGCATGATTGCTGTTCAAGAGAGTAGAGTAGACACTCAGGAGACAGCATTGGGTCAGAACGTAGAGATTATTCATGAAAGAATAACACAGCATAGAGAAGAGGTTCAATTGGAAATAGATAAATCTCATAAGAAAATCATGGATGAACTTAAATGTCTACGAGCAGACCAACAAGAACATCATCAACAAATGAACGAAAGACTGAACAAGTTAGAACAATGGCGCTGGACTATTATTGGTGGCGCACTAGTTCTTGGATTCTTAGCATCACATTTACCGTGGAAAGAGATATTTTAACTTGACAATGTAACGCTTTTAGAGTATATTATGTACTATGTTGATGACAGACCTAGATTATATTCATTCTATATCACACAAACTACGAAACTTCAAGAAGAAGAAAGACTATCTGTATAACTTCTCTTGTCCTGTTTGTGGTGATTCCCAGAAGAAAAAGACCAAAGCAAGAGGGTACTTGTATCGTGTCAAAGACATGATGCTTTATCGTTGCCATAACTGTGGTCTATCAACTACTTTCGGTAAGTTACTTGAGCGTGTCGATAGTGACCAATATAAACGCTATGTACTCGCAAGATATAGTAACGGAGAGAGCAAGCACACAATACATGATGAACCTGAGTTTAAGACAGTAGTAATCAAGCAGACAACCCTCCTAGACACCGTTAAAACCGTTTCTAGACTATCTTCAGAGCATCCAGTGCGAAAGTACCTAAAGCAACGAAAGATACCTGATGTATATTGGGATGAGTTGCGTTTAGTCAATAAGTTCTATACATTCGTCAACAGATTAATACCTAATAAGTTTACTAGTGTAGACCAAGACCACCCTAGACTTATCATACCTTTCTACGATAAGACTGGTAAACTGACAGGGTTCCAAGGTCGAGCATTCGGTAAAGAGAAACCGAAGTACATTACTATCATGCTAGATGAGACTGCACCTAAACTTTATGGATTAGATAAAGTCAATTTTACCGAAAAGGTCTACGTTGTAGAGGGTCCTATAGATTCCATGTTTATAGATAATAGTATTGCTATGGCGGGCGCAGACGCGACTAAGTTACCTAGCAATGGTGACTATGTATTTGTGTATGATAATGAACCACGCAATCCTGAGATTGTAAAGCGTATGCAGAAACATATCAACAATGGTGATGCAGTTGTGGTATGGCCTGATAACATTGGCGAAAAAGATATTAATGATATGATAATTGCTGGAAAAAGCAAGTCAGAGATAATTGAGATTATAAGTAAAAGCACACATAAAAATCTAAGTGCAAAGATGAGGTTTACGGAATGGAAGAAGTGCGAATAGACGATTATAGAATAGATATTGTAGATGACTTTATGCTACCTAATGAGTTAGTTGAATTGAGAAAAGACCTCAATCACTTTGACTGGAACGCATTTGAAACTGACATATACAAACAACAACGAGTTTTGTCTGGCATGATAGCAGACTTACCTGACAAGTGGAGAAATATGCTTGATGATAGAATTGTAAATCAAGCAAAAGAAATTGTTGATAAAGAGTATAGTATATACAGAGGTTATTTAAATGCATGGAAATGTGATGATGTGAGTTTACCTCACCATGATGGCAATCATACAACATGCATAATATATTGCAATCGTGATTATAATGTAACATATGGTGGTGAAACTATATTTTATGATAATAGCGAAGATGTGATTGGTGCAGTCTCACCTAAACCAGGTCGAGCAGTGTTCTTCAATGGTTGGATGCTACACAAAGCAGGTTCTTTCAATCGCTTGTATCAGCATGATTATCGATATACACTTGCTTATAAATTAACAGTTGATGGCGATGAAGAGTATGCAATAAAGCATGGCGCAGAACTCGCTGAAAGTTACGGAGAATAGATTATGTCAATACTTCAACATACAATAGAAGCAGACCATATGTATGATAAAACAAGAGTAGAACCAGAACTATGTTTTTATGATAACATGGTAAGTCAGATGGATACTGAATTAATTGATTTATACGAGAAGTCTGATGAAGAAATTATAGATATATGTAAACAAGTTTTACAAGAAGTCTGTACTAACAACCCAGAGATGCGTAGATATATGAACTCAGAAATTTTATATCCATCTGTACACACATATACTTACGATGATTATCCCTTACCATTTCATGCACCTGAAGATGGATATGTAGTTAGTGTTTGTTTTGCTAAAGCATGGTCGAAAAATTGGGGCGGTGAATATATTACATTTCATGATACTGAACCAGAGGATGTGGTCGCATCATATCCAGGTAGAATTTATGTGTCAAAAGGCACACCTTGGTGTAAGATTACACAACCAAATATTAAAGCGAAGCATCCGTTAGTATATTTACAGTTCAGAATTAAATAAGGAGAGAACATGGTACAAGAAGATATTCATGTCGTTAAATCTGACGGCAGAAAAAGACCATTAGATATCAGAAAAATTCAGAAGATTACTCAAGAAGCATGTGAAGGTTTACACGGTGTGTCACCATCACAAGTAGAAATGAATTCTGGCATTCAATTCTATGATGGCATTGAAACGAGTGATATTCAGAAGATTTTGGTAAAGTCTGCATCAGATTTGATTTCGTTAGATGCACCTAATTACGAATACGTTGCCGCGAGATTGTTATTGTACGGGTTGCGTAAAAATGTATTTGGTGACTTTGAGTATCCGCCTTTACTTGAACATGTAAAGCACAACATTGACCGTGGTGTTTATGACAAAGAACTATTGACTTACTACAATGAAGATGAGTGGCAAGCACTTAATAATATGGTCAATCATAAGCGCGATTTAGATTTTACTTACGCTGGTCTGCAACAAGTCGTTGACAAATATCTTGTACAGGATAGAAGCAATGGTGATATATTTGAGACACCACAATTTATGTATATTCTTATTGCCGCTACTTTGTTTGCACAGTATCCTAGAGTAACTAGAATGAACTATATTAAGAGGTATTATAATGCAATATCGACATTCAAGATTAACATCCCAACGCCAGTCATGTCGGGCATTCGTACACCGATACGCCAATTCGCTTCTTGTGTTCTTGTTGACGTTGACGATACTCTTAACTCTATTTTCAATTCTGATAGTGCTATCGGATACTATGTGTCTCAACGAGCAGGCATCGGTATCAACGCAGGACGTATCAGAGGTATTAACTCAAAGATTAGAGATGGAGAAGTTCAACATACTGGTGTTATTCCATTCTTAAAAAAGTTTGAAGCAACTGTACGATGTTGCACACAGAATGGTGTGCGCGGTGGTTCTGCTACTACACACTTTCCTATCTGGCACAAAGAGATTGAAGATATTCTAGTACTAAAAAACAACAAAGGTTCTGAAGATAATCGTGTGCGTAAACTCGACTACTCTATTCAGTTGTCGAAATTATTCTATGAAAGATTTCTAAAGAACGAAGATGTTACTCTATTCTCGCCGCACGATGTACCTGGTCTATATGAAGCATTCGGCACAGAAGAGTTTGATGAGTTATATGAGAAGTATGAGAGAGCATATAGTGTACCTAAAAAGACTATTTCTGCTAGAGACTTAATTATCAGTCTGTTAAAAGAACGTGCAGAAACAGGTCGTATCTATCTGATGAACATTGACCATTGTAATACTCATAGTTCATTCAAAGACAGAATTTATATGTCAAACTTATGTCAAGAGATTACACTACCTACTAAACCTATTCAGCATATTGATGATGACCAAGGTGAGATTGCATTGTGTATTTTATCTGCAATCAATGTTGGACAGTTAAAGAATACTGATGATTTAGAAGATTTGTGCGACTTAGCAGTTCGCTCACTTGATGAGATTATTGATTATCAGAGATATCCTGTTGTTGCGGCAGAAGTGTCAACAAAAGCAAGGCGCAGTTTAGGAGTTGGATATATAGGTCTAGCACATTACTTAGCAAGAAATAAAGTCAAGTATGATGACCCTAAAGCGTGGGAACTAGTAGATGAGTTGTCTGAGAGTTTTCAGTATTTCTTGTTGAAAGCATCAAATAAACTTGCTCAAGAAAAAGGTAAGTGCGAATACTACGATAAAACAAAGTATGCAGATGGTATTCTGCCTATCGATACTTACAAGAAAGAAATAGATGAAATATGCAACAGGAAACTAAGTCGTGATTGGGTATCTCTTAGGGCAGACATCAAAGCATATGGACTTAGGAACTCAACATTGTCCGCACAGATGCCATCAGAGAGCAGTTCCGTTGTGTCAGGAGAGACCAATGGAATCGAACCTCCGAGAGACTACTTGTCCGTTAAAAAATCAAAGAAAGGGACTCTTAAACAAATTGTTCCGCAATACTCTACGCTGAAGAGTGCTTATACATTGCTGTGGGATATGCCAAGCAACGAAGGGTATATCAAAGTTGTAGCAATGATGCAGAAGTATTTCGACCAAGCAATCAGTGGTAACTGGTCATACAATCCAGAAAACTACGAGAATAATGAAGTGCCAATCTCAGTGATGGAGCAAGATTTGTTGACAACATATAAGTATGGATGGAAAACATCTTATTATCAAAATACATACGATGGTAAGAAAGATGATGATGAAGAAGTAGAAACAACTGAAGTGCAATTGCAACCTAGTGAACTAAGTGGTGATGATGAAGCATGTGACGCATGTGCAATATAGGAGAAAGAAATGTCAAGCGTATTTAATAAGAATAAAGTAGATTTTACTAAACAAGCAATGTTCTTTGGCGAAGACCAAGGTATGCAAAGATACGATGAATTTAAGTATCCTGTCTTTGACAAACTAACGCAAAAGCAGTTGGGTTTCTTCTGGCGACCAGAAGAGATTTCATTACAGAAAGACCGTAATGACTATAACGAATTGCGTCCCGAGCAGAAGCACATCTTCACATCTAATTTGAAGTATCAGATTTTGCTTGATAGTGTGCAAGGACGAGGTCCATGTCTTGCGTTTCTACCTCACTGCTCACTGCCTGAATTAGAAGGTTGTATCATTACATGGGACTTTATGGAAACAATTCATAGTCGCAGTTACACATACATGATTAAGAACTTATACTCCGATCCAGCAGAAATCTTTGATACTGTCATTGATGACAAGCGCATCATGGAACGAGCAGATAGCATTACAAAGTGCTATGATGACTTTATGAACTATGCGAGAGAGTACGAAGTAACAGGTAAAGGTTCATCAAAAGAACTGAAGAGAAAGTTGTGGCGTGCGTTAGTGACGGTGAATATTCTAGAAGGTATTCGTTTCTATGTGTCATTTGCATGTACATTTGCATTCGGTGAGTTGAAGTTGATGGAAGGTAGTGCGAAGATTATCTCATTCATTGCGAGAGATGAAAGTCAGCATCTTGCTATCACACAGCATATCATTAAGAACTTTAAGAACTCTGAAAATGATAAAGAGATGCTTTCAGTAATCAAAGAAGAAGAAGAGTGGATGTATGAAGCATATAAAGAAGCAGTAGATGAAGAAAAAAGATGGGCGCAGTATCTATTCAAAGACGGTTCGATGATTGGACTGAACGAAAAGTTACTGTCAGATTATGTAGAATGGGTAGCAAACAAGCGTATGAAAGCAATTGGTCTAGACCCTATCTTTAGCATCAAACCAGGTGACAACCCACTACCGTGGACAATGCATTGGTTGAATAGTTCTGGACTTCAGAACGCACCTCAAGAAACTGAAATTGAATCCTATGTCATTGGAGGTATCAAGCAAGATGTATCAGATGATACATTTAAAGATTTCAAATTGTAGGAGTTCTTATGAGAGGGAAGACATATTTTTGTACTCATTGTGATGCCGAGTTTAAGATATCACATAATATGGATGAAGATTATTATGATGTGCAAACGTGTCCTTTTTGTGGGGGCGAAGTAGAAAGTGAATTAGATTTTGAAGAGGATGAAGAATAATGAAATTAAATGATTATCAGAAGTTTGTGACAAGTGTGACAAGTATTGAAAGTAAAAGTCTACATAATTTAGAAGGTAGACTAATGCAGTTGGACAATAAAGTCAATATTGCTACATTATTGACTGCAGGTATCGGACTATCAAGTGAAGGAGGCGAATTCAATGAAATTATTAAGAAATGTGTGTTCCAAGGAAAACCTTTGGATGATGACACCATATTTCACCTCAAACGAGAGTTGGGGGATATTATTTGGTATTGGGTTAATGCATGTAGCGCATTGGATTTAGACCCTAATGATGTAATCAAAGAGAATGTGTTCAAACTAGAAAGTCGATATCCTGGCGGCGAGTTTGACGCATATTTTAGTGAAAACAGGAAAGAAGGAGACTTATAATGAAGTATATTTTGATTGGTGCAATTGCACTATTTACAACAACAGCAAATGCTCAAACGGTGACTGATGTAAACAAACAAGTCATCATTAAGAAACCATATCAGGTAGAAGTCTGTACTGATAGAACAGTATCAGGAGACAGGTCAGGTGATATGCTCAAAGGTGCTATTATTGGTGGTCTGATTGGTAATAACGTGACAAAGAACGTAGACAATGGGGGTGCAGTAGGCGCAGTCATTGGTGGTATTATAGGTCACAACAACAGTCAAGCAAAAGCACAACCTGCAAGATTTTGCACAGTAGAAACAAGATACGAAGAAGAAGTGAAAACTGTATATAGTCATTCCATTGTAAAATTCACACACAATGGCAGACAATATTCTCTGCAATTTCAGAAATAAAATGTATGTAGGGATAGACTATTCACTAAGCAGTCCAGCGATATGCATATCGCCTAGTGAAGATATTTCATTTTTTACTTGTCAGTTTTATTTCTTAACAACCAAAAAGAAATATGAAGGCACCTGGAATAACATCTATGGTGACCTTCATAAACCATGGAATAGTGCAGAAGAACGCTATCACAATATTTCTAGTTGGGTGATGAGTTGCATGAGCAAACAAGATGCTCAGTTTGGTTTGCAAGCAATAAATCATGTTTTCATAGAAGATTACGCTATGGGCGCAAAAGGTCGTGTCTTTCATATAGGAGAGAACGCAGGTGCTTTAAAGATGCGTTTGTATCGTAATCAAATGACTTATAGTACAATCTCGCCAGCAGAAGTTAAGAAGTATGCTACAGATAAAGGTAATGCTAATAAAGAAGCAATGTATGAAGCATTTCTGAAACAACATAAATATATATTACAGTTAAAAGATATAATGGGGCAAGACACACTGGATTCTCCAGTGACAGATATTGTCGATGCTTTTTATATCTGCAAAGCAGGAATAGACCGTCTATGACACTAGCACTAATTACTCTATTGTCGGCATTATCAATTTCAGCAATCGCCGCACTATACTCTTTACTAGGTCTTGCCGCTATCTTTAGTGCCGCAAAACTACCTGTTCTATTGATGGGTGGTGTGCTAGAAGTAGGAAAACTAGTCACAGCATCTTGGTTGTATCAGAACTGGAATAAAACACCACTACTACTGAAGTCGTATTTGACACTTGCAGTTGTAGTACTCATATTCATCACAAGCATGGGTATCTTTGGTTTCTTATCAAAAGCACACTTAGACCAGACAATTGCTACTGGTGATAACACTGTTGTAATCGAAAGAATTGAACAGAAAATTACAAGAGAAGTAACTACCATAGAAGATGCCACGAAAGTTATTGGACAGTTGGATGAAGCAGTGCAAATTCTCATGAACTTTGACCGTATTCGTGGACCAGAGGGTGCTATTGCTGTTCGTCAATCACAGAAAGAAGAAAGAGCAGAGTTAGAAGCAGTCATCAGTGAAGCGCAGAATAATATCGATGAGTTAGAAGGTGAGAAACTAGTATTAAGTAAAGAGCAGATTGCACTTGAAGCAGAAGTAGGACCTCTCAAGTATATCGCAGAACTTATCTATGGTGATGAAGCGAAAGACCACTTTGATGAAGCGGTGAGATGGGTTATCTTACTGTTGATATTTGTGTTCGACCCATTAGCAGTGTTACTACTGATTGCGGCGAACCAATCACTGAGAGAGTATCAAGATGAGAAGAAAAAATTCACGGTCCCCACAGAGCAAGTTGGAGACTTTACAGAACTATCTACAGACAGGGTGCAGGAAGTCGATATATCCGAGAGAGTGGACACTGTGTCTGAGGACAAGTCTGAAGTGCCAGAAAATGTGGAAACTAGTGTTATTGAAAAGAAGAATACGGAGGTAGATGCACATGCTGTTCAAGTACCAGGGATCATTGATACCGAAGAGACTGAAGAGAGTAAACCAGAAACTAAAGAGGTTCACACCATCTCTGAGGAAACAGAAAGAACGGATGAGACAGAGCAGGTCAAAAAAATTGTAAGTGAAGATGAAGATACACTATGGGAAAAGTTTAAGAAGAGAAGAGAGTGGAAAGTACCAAATAGTGGTATCGTACATCATGACTATATTGAAGAAAATAGAAGAGTAGAAAATGACAAGAAAAAGTAAATATAAATAGTCATACATCACGGAGTAGACATGGACATTGAAAGACGTATAGTAGAGTTGACTAGAAAGAGTGACAGTAAAAAGTTACCCGCAGAAGTTCGTATTATGCCTAACAGATTTTCAGATGATATGACAAAGGAATGGATTACTGTTGCTTTCATGAACTTTGGCGAACAAAACTCATTCACAGTATTGAAGTATGAAGATGACTGGAAATGGTCGAATGAAGAATATGAATGTCATTTTGTTCTACCCGAAGCAAATGTCCGTGTAGAACCTAAAACTGCAAGGTCTTTTTCGCCTATATCACAAAAACGACATAATATGACAGTTGCGACATAAAAAAAACCACATTTTTACCACTTTTTTACCAGAAAACCCTTGACAAAAGGGTTTTTTGCGTTTATAATGTATATGTAAGATGAAAAGAGAGGTATACATTATGAAAATTAAAGGTGCAATGACAATTCTTAACAAGCGGTGTGAATTCTTTGGGTTTACACTTGACCAGTTAATCGAGTTTATTGAACGAAACCCCATGGCACAAGACCAGAAAACTCTTCAAGCATATGAAGTCTATAAGATGGATCAAGGTTATACTTGGTCTGGTGTTAATTTTGAAACTTGGGTAAAGAAGGAGAATATATGATGAATTTAGCATACTGTGATAAAATCGCTGATGTAGTTCGTAAAGCACTACTGAAGTATGATCCCGATAATATTATCGGATTGATTGACCCTATCAAGATGGACCTTGATGCGAATGGTGCATTCGTGTCAACGAAAAAGACTATTGATTTGTGTGATATGAATATGAAAAAATATCGCATAACAATCGAAGAAATTGCTTGACAACTCTAAAAAAGTGTGTTACTATAATACAATAAGAAAAGGAGTTATATTATGAATAATGTGAAAAATAAAATCCCAGAAATGTGTGGGTGGATCGGAATGATCCTAATACATGGAGCAACTGCTCCAACATCAATCTCAGTTCTGATGGGATGGTCGACCCATCTACCTCCACTGAACTTTATCTTGCTAGTCTGGTTAGGACTGTCCTTGTTCCTAGTGCGGGCAATCTATGCTAAAGATATGCTATACATTGTATCGAATGCGATAGGGTTCTCGCTGAACTCTTTGCTACTCGCATTGATTGCATTTTCTTAAAAAAATGCTTGACAAAGCATGATTGATTTGTTAATATAATACTATACTGTGATGAAAGAGGTGAATTATGCAAGTTTGGAAATCTGATGAAATCGTGTTTACTGAGACTGTCTCATACGGTGAGACACTCATGGTGTCGCAACCACTAGTAATGGCGTCTGCCGCTGGTTGGTATGTAGGTCAGGTCTATAAAGAGCATGGTTTTGTCATGCCTTATGACCGTCTCTCTGAGTATTTCGCAACTCCTGAAGAAGCAAATGAACTTCTTCAGTATCATTGATTGGAGGTTTAGTGATGAATGATGTTATTCGTGATGTTGATGTTCTGAAGAATGCTATTATAGCATTTGAAGAGGGCGCGTCAGATGAAAAGCGTATGGCACTTAACTCTCTTGCTAGTTTATTAGAAGAGAAAGAGCAAGTTCTGAAAGACTACGACAAGTGGGCAGATGAACAAGCGGCGAAGTGGGATGCACAAATTCAAATGGAAAGGGGGTCAATATATGTATAAATGTAGCGTATGCGGTGATGATACACTGAAAGCAGATGAGTTCTCTTGCTATCAGTGTTTCGCTTGTATAAACTGTGGTGGTTGTGAGTGCGAACCACAGTATGAACCAGAACCAGAGATGAACGAAAATGAAGATGGGTTTATGGACAATGACTATGGACAACAATTTAAAACTTACTGATATTATTGCAAGGGCATTGTACGAGATTGACAAAGACGGTCACTTCATCGGCAATGCTAGGTCAGGATATCGTGGCGACGGTCACGGTGTCAAATCTACAAAAGATAAAGTTGTAGAATTTGTACATCGTCAATGCCAGGCGCCGAATCCTGACTATACTATTCAGTCTTATGATGAAAATTATGAGACTAAGTTGTCCGAAGCGCAGAAAGTACTTGATTACTTTCGATACATGAAACCAACGCAGAATGAATTCATTAATACTTGTATTGCTTTATCTCTGCAAGATACTTGCACCGAGAAAAATATTGGTTACATAGTAGCGATGGTTCCAACTTATCTGAAAGGTAAAGAACGTGATGCATTTAATGAAGCACACAAGAATAGCGATTATGTAGGTGTGCCAGGTAAGCGTAAAAACTTTTTCATTAAGTTGATACAGAAGCATCATATGCAAGACCATGACAGTTGGATATATACGTTTTGTGACCGACATAGAAATCTGATTAAAACTTGGGTCACATACGATAAGCATGAAGCATGGGAAATGAAGATTGGTGATTGTGTAGACTTAGATGGTTTTGTGCGTAAGCATGAGATAAATAAGTATTCAGACATTAGAGAAACTTTCATTAACCGAGTGAAAGTAATTGAGAATAAAGGACCGGCATCATGAACGTAGCAGTTTGGAGTAAACCGCAGTGTCCATACTGTGACATGGCGAAGCGTTTGCTAGAACAGAAAGGTATCGAATATACCTCTGTCACATTAGGAGAAGAATTCACTAGAGATGATGTAGTGGCGAAATTCCCTACAGCGCGAACTTTTCCTATTATAGAGATTGACAATGAATACATCGGAGGGTATAATGAACTCAGACAAAAAATCGAAGGAGATTGAGTATATGTATGAAGATATTATGAAAGACTTGCATGACGGTGTTGTGCGTGTGACGTTTACAAAGAAAGACGGCACTGAGCGTAAGATGAAATGCACACTAAATGAAAATATGATGCCACAGTTCGAAACTGTGAAGACTAATCAAGCGAAAGATGTCAATAGAGAAGTCATCAAATGTTGGGACTTAGAAAAAGAAGCATGGCGCAGTTTTCGTGTCGATAGTGTGAAGATTGCATTTTTTGAAGCATACGGAGATAAGTAATGGCGAAAAGCAAGAAGAAAGACGAATTACAAGTTCCTACCTTCTTGCAACGCCTTGCCGAGCATGATAAAGAACATGGCAAGCGTGTACCCGCAAAGTATGAACAGAAGTTCATTCGCCAGCGTGAAGATGGCACGAAAGTATATGTGTTTAGAGTTATTGAAGAAGCGCATACACTGATGCCAGATGGTAGAAAGGTCTACGAGAATTCAGGTAGTAGACGTAAGTGGGTTATGCCTGATCCTGTACCGCGCAAACCTAAGAGGGCAGACATACATCGTGTCATCGACTTAGAAATCTTCAAAGCAATGGATAGTCTCAAGTATGCGAAAAAAAGACTAGTCATTTCTGAAGTTCGTAATCAGTTGTCTGATAGTGAGCATAAAGAATATCTGCCTAAGAACGTGGGTGTTGCTATCAGTAGACGTATTTCTGCTCTCATAGATAGTAGACACATAGAGATTGAGCAACAGACCAAATCTCGTAAAGTGTTAGTTAAAGGGAAATACAGATATGTATGAAAATGATAACGAGACTAATGTTGTACAGTTCCCGAAAATCAATCAGTACTATGCTCAAAAAGAAGCAGAGACCGCCGCAAACATGATTGACGATATGCAGAAAGCAAAAGCATATGACATGAGTAACTATCTCGCAGAAAGCATTCTAATGGCAGGTGCTAAAGAGTTTGCCGCTCATGGTGTAGATGTACAAGATCCTGAGTTTCTTAAAGACTATGCATTTGCACTAGAAGCATTGCGTAGTTGTCTTATGAGACAGGGTAACTTACATCATGATATGCAAGACTTAGTTGATAGATACTGCAAGTTCAATATAATCAAGAACAGAGCAGGAGAGATATCGCAAGTAGGTCTGCAGTTGATGTTAGATGAATTTGAGGATGATTTAGACGATTAGTCTTGACATTTGCACAATAATGTGCGATAATAAGACTTAACAATGATAGTGAGAATAATATGATATTAGTAGACTTGAACCAAGTAATGATTAGTAATTTGATGATGCAGTTACAAAGTGCGCCATCTGTCGACCGAGACCTTGTGCGCCATATGGTGTTCAATAGTCTGCGTATGTATAAAAAGAAGTTCGGCAACAAGTATGGCGATATGGTCATTTGTTGTGATGATAAGAACTACTGGCGTAAAGAAGTATTTCCACACTACAAAGCAAGTCGTAAAGGCGACCGTGAGAAGTCACCTCTTGATTGGAATGAAATCTTCACTGCACTGAATGAAGTGCGTGATGAGATACGCGAGAATGCACCTTACAAAGTCATTCAAGTAGAACATGCAGAAGCAGATGATGTAATTGGCACTATCTGTCATGAGCATGGTCAGCAACTAGGGGGCGACCCTATTCTTATTTTGTCTGGTGACAAAGACTTTCAGCAACTTCAAGAATATGCAAATATTGAGCAGTACTCACCTATACTCAAAAAGTTCATAAAGTGCAACGACCCTCAAGGTTATTTGCTAGAGCATATTCTCAAAGGTGATAGAGGTGATGGTGTACCAAACATCTTGTCTCCTGGTGATGTATTCGTAACAGGTGGTCGTCAAAAACCTATGAGTAAGAAGAAGATGACTGAGTTCATGCAGAACCCACCTATCGACTACGAGCGTTTCAAAGAGAATGCTATTCTTGTAGACTTAAAACAAACACCACAGCATATGAAAGTAGATATTTTAGAGCAACTAAATAGTGCTATAACAGGCAGTAAGATGAAACTGCTTGACTTGTTTATTGCTAAACGTATGAAACTACTTATTGAGGTGATTGAAGAATTCTAATGAAAGTACTAGCACTACATCTTATCAACCATGACGCCAACGTGACATACTACGATGGCGACAAAGCAACTTATCTAAATCTTGAGCGTGTAAAGGGTATCAAGAAGTATCACTACTACAAGTGGGACTTTCCTAAGTTAGTAGATGACCTACGAGGTATGAATATTCCTCTAGAGTTAGATGTTATTGTAGTCACTGTAGGTGAACAGATTGAAAATCCAAAGTATGAAGCAAATATGAATTGGAGGTACAAAGAAAATGAATTTGTGCTAGAGATTAGCGAAGAAACATTCACAAATGTATTTGAGTCCTTACCATATCGTGCAAAGAAGTACTATAGATGTGAGCATCACTTTGCACACTACATGAACGCCGAGTGGTTGTTTGGTCGAAAAAACAAAGGTATTGTCATTGATGGTTGCGGTGATTATGGTGTACACATTAGCGTGTTCGAAGGTAATAAGCGTGTGAAAAAATACACACAACAAGATATGTGTTCGATTGGAGACTTGTATTATGATGCATCTGCAGACTTGTTAGGCAGAGGACCTTCATGGACATGGGGTAACTCATTTGCTGACCGCAGTGGTAATTTAATGGGTCTGATATCATATGGTCAGTACAATCATGCATATGCTGAACATCTAAGGTCATTCTCATTTGAAGATTTTGTTGCTGAAGCAATGAATAAATGGAAATATGTACCAAAAAGTGACCATACTGAAGATGATACTTATTTTGGTCATGGTCTAGATGCTATAGCAAGGGATAAACGAAGTGTGAATCCTGAAACAAGTAAATACATTCATTCTATGGTTTGGCATCATAATGAAGGTCATCCATTCATAAACATGTGGCACCTTAACTGGATGCATACATGGCAGATAGTATTGTCAGAAAAACTAGAAGAATTCTTTTCTAAATGGTGTGCAGATGATGAAGAGTTTAGTTATAGTGGTGGTGTAGCACACAATGTAGTAATCAATGAAATACTAAACAAGAAGTTTCCAAACATGAGAATACCACCTAGTGTTGGTGATGAAGGTCAATCTCTTGGTGCTATGTTTGCATTTTTAGATTTCATGGGTATCAAAGCACCTGCTTGTCCTACAACGAACTGGCAGTCAGAAGAAATACCTATGATGAATGATGAGGCAATTGCTACAGTAGTTGATATGCTGATATCGAATAAAATTGTAGCAGTATGTCAAGGAGAAAGTCACATTGGTCCAAGAGCATTGGGTAATCGCTCTTTGATATATCTTCCTAATAGACAGTATGCGGCACATTATTTCAATGAACGTAAATTAAAGAATAGAGAATGGTGGCGTCCATATGGCATCATTATATTAGAAGAAGACTTGTCTAGACTGTTACACACAAAGACTAAATCGCCATATATGTTACATACCGCAAGACCAACGCCTGAAGGTGAAAGCGAATTATCAGGTGTCATTCATGTAGATAATACTGTAAGATATCAAACAGTGAACGATGGTCCGTATGCTAAACTACTGAAAAAATTAAAACAATACGGTCAACCACCTGCTATTGTAAACACATCACTCAACGCACACAGTAAACCCATGTGTCACACAACAGGTGATGCTTTTTCCTTTACAGAAGAGTATGGACCTGATGTACTAGTTGTTGGTGCTGATGTATATACTTGTGAACATAGAGGAGTAGCATGGTCAAGAAACTAAGAAAATACGAAAGACCTTTATTACAAAACGGTTGTAATAGATACTTTGGTCCGCCCATATACAAAAGCACAGTAAATGCTGATACTTTAGTTACTATTAAACAGATGGTGCGGGAATCAAGAGAAAGTGTAAAAGATTTGTTGTGCCATACAACTACACAGAATAATAGACTTGAGTTTGAGAACAGTGTGCTTCACTATGCCGCATTGTATGAGATATTAGGTCATGTAAGCAGTTTCACAAAAGGTCTGAATGCTCAAGACTTTCGGGATATCGATGAACTACAGTTGGACAATGTGTGGATGAACGTACAACATGCAAATCAAGCAATAGGTCATCATACGCATGAAGAAGCAAACTACGCATTTGTGATATATGTAAAGAACGAATTAACAGACCCTACAATAGGTTATGAGTATCAAGACAGAAGTGTAAATGATCCTGTAGATGGTATGATAGAGTGGAGATATGGTGAAGTGCATCGATGCTCACCTAATCGTATGCTACACTTTCCTGTCGAGGGTGAGATTGTAGTGTTTCCCGGATGGTTAGAGCATCAAGTATATCCATTCACAGAAGATGTCGAAAGAGTAAGCGTTGCAGGCAATATAAATATAGTTGATTAACAGATAAATGGAGACATTATGAGACAGCATATACCTGAGATTTTGAAACAATGTAATGATGCGCCAAGCAAGGCCGAACGAATTCGCATTCTACAACAGAATAACCTACGACCTCTACGCAATATTTTAGCACTAGCGTTTGATAAGAACATCGTGCTTGACCTACCAGAAGGGGCGCCACCATTCAAAAGAGACACAAGAGAACCTGTGGGCATGTCTAGCGCCTCATTGTACACTGAGAGTAGACGCTTGGCACGATGCGCCGTAAGCGACCCACTACCGAAGATGCGAAAAGAGATGGTTTTCGTACAAATCCTAGAAGGAATACACTGGGAAGAAGCGGACTTAGTATGCGCCGCTAAAGATAAAGATATAAGCAAACTATATCCTAACGTCACTAGAGAGATTGTGCGTAAAGCATTTCCTAATCTTTTGACTGACGTACAACCAAATCAATTTACAAAAAAGGAAGACGATGATGAGTGATTGGCAAGAGAGCATTTTTGAACTAGATGATTTAGTTCGTATGATTAAATTAGAGACACAGACCTTTTATGAGAAAGGTAATAAGTCAGCAGGCACAAGAGCAAGAAAGCACATGAGCGACTTGCAGAAGTGGTGTCAAGTAGAGCGTAAAGCAGTACAAGATAAGAAGAATAATCCAGACCCTACGGTGTAAAATGATTGAAGTAATTGATGATGTCTTAGATGAGAATACATTTAAGTTGATATATGGTCTAATTTCCGATTGTAATTTCTTATGGAGATGGTCTCCCGGAACCACAGAAGGTATAATGGGTGCAGATACACCGCAGATGGTACGTCCAATATGTTTAGCAGATAGCGATAAAAATACTGCAGAAAACGATATAATAAACAGATGGCCTGAGTTTTACAATATCGCTGTCAAAGCACTAGAGAAGTCTGAGCGTAAGTGGATATTTGATAGTCTAAAGTTTCATCGTATCAAAGCAAATCTGCTTATGCCATGTCCTAATGCACCACCATTTCATCCTCCACACACAGACACAGATGCAGACGGTGCAGTGTCATGTATATTCTATCTGCATGATAGTGATGGTGATACATTCTTCTTTGGTGAAGAAAATAGAAGAGTGACGCCTAAAGCAAATCGTGCGGTATTATTTGATGCATATCACAAACATTGCAGTAGCAATCCAATAAATACTGATAGACGCATGATTATTAATTCAGTAGCATTCGTAGACGAGGAAAAGTAATGGATCCGATTTTACACACAGTAATCGCACTTGCAACTATCTACATTTCATATAAAGTAGGTACTCGCATGAGAGCAAAAGCAGAAATAGAGAAGTATACAGAGTTCTTAGAACAGCAAGGATTTGTCTGTATAGAGCAAATGAAAGACGGAAGTTATGAATTCATCAAACACTGGAAAAGACAAGAACAAAACTGAACATCTCTATTGCGGTACAGATGATTGCTGTCAGATGTGCGATACAGCAATAGGCGATACACCGCCTTCAGAGACACAGAAGCAGTTGTCTACGAAATACACACAAAGAGACTGGGATAGAACAGTCGGCGCAGGTAAAGTTCCTGAACAGTATAGAAAGAAGTAGCATGACAAAGCAACAGAAGTATATTGATGTACGCATGACACAACTCGCAGAAGAGCGAGACAAAGCGCATGATGAGCATGATAGAGCATGGTTCAATAGATGTATTCAAGAACTAGATTGGGTAAAGCAGATGAGTGATAAACCAACGCATAACTGCTATATGCAGAACATCACATACGCACAATCTCCTGAAGAGCAACGCATTTACGACTTACGCAGAACGGACTAATCACAATGAATATGAGTATTGAAGAAAAGACGTTATCAATCAAACGTAGAATAGCAGAATTCAAACTCAAGTACAAAGAAAAACTTGATAAACTATTAGAAGGCGAGGTACCACCTAACTATCTCAATGGAACATCAGAAAGAAAAAAAGATAATTCTTCTTCATGAAGTAATAGAAAGCAAGGTACGAAAAGAGAAAGAACTAGAGTACTATACTCAAGAACTTATTCGTATTCAAGAACGCATTGGGTATCTATCAAAAGAACTCGATTTAACGAAACTCATCATAGACATGATAGAGCATGAGCAAGTGAAAGACATTAAAGAGTATATGCTAGAAGAGAAGCAGTATTATGATTGAAGCAATCTCATCAGTATTCTTACCAATCTATCGTCTAGACACAACAATTACACATAAAGCAACGCATCAAGTAGTCACAGATGGACAAATCACAAGAGTAGTAGATGAGTACATAACGTATTCAAAGACCGGACAAATAGTCAAGTCAGTCACACAGCATACAATAGACATATTAGTATGATACGCTATCTACTCATACCGTTCTATTCATTCTTTATCATGATGTTCTATGCAGGTCTAATGGGTAAAGAGAGACTAATAGAATACGCAATAGGTCAAGAGAAGAACTTAGTAGAAGAGTATATCATCATTGTATGCATAGTAACGATTATCACTGTAATTAGACAGTTCACAAGAACTTCACAAGAGCAATAGTAGTTCACACATATAGCATGAATGTTCACAAAAACAGCATATATTTACCCCACATTTTCACACTATTTCACACAATAATACACAGATATGGTAAGAATGAATTGCTCAAAAGGGCGAAATAACGCAATTAAATATAATAGGGAATATCATCTTTGCTTTTCGCACATACGAGCGCCCGTGTCAAGAGAAAAAAACGAAAAAAAGTTAAAAAAAAAGCAAAAAAACACTTGACATTTACCAGAAAGTATGCGATACTATAAACATAGTCGAGATAGAGACTACTGGCGTATCGCTAGATTAACTGCATGTCCCTAAGGGAGAACTGGCGCGATACTAGATTGAACTGCAAGTCTCTATGAACTTTAAAAGGAATGTATTATGAATTACGATATGACTAAACCCATTAAAACTCTTGCCATGGAGCAAGACGTATTCGATGCTATTACTGATGCTCTTGTTAGTGAGTGTGAGCATGTAGGCGAACTCATTGAAAAACTTGACGAAATGCTACCTGATTACATCGCTGGTAACATCATCGATGAAGTAGCGAATGAACAGTGGAACGAATATTGGACGGCAAAAGTGTAAAATAGTGCTTGACAATACCGTTGCGTTGTGGTATAGTATAAGAACAATGAGAGAAGAGGTTTATTATGCATTTGTATCTAAGTAAGATGATTGGTTATCTGCTTGTTTTTGTTGGCATTTTTATAGTACTCGGTACTGCTGGTGCTGACTGTGATGGTAAGTGTATGGAGAACGCAATGACAATAGGTCAGACACTTGCGTACTTCTCAATGGGAATTGGTGCGACTGCTCTAGGCGCACTGTTTATTATGAAAGGTTAAGTTATGGCAAAAGCAATGGGACAATATGAGAAAGTCTTGAACGTACTGAAGGAAGCAGAGAACTATACTGCTACACTAGAAGAGTTCAAGCAACAGTGTGAGATAGCAGGTGTGAACATGTACCGCATCTCAACGTATATGTGGGAGATAAAAACAAAGACGCCGTATGGTGTAGTCCCCATTAAAGATGGTCGAAAGGTCACCGGTTATAAACTGTGTGGCGTAGACCGAGTACCAGCATAGGGTTTTCTCTCTCCCTTTTACCTATGCTGTTATAGCGCACCCTGTAACCCTTGTGTATCAACGGTTTGCGGGCGTGCGCTTTTTTTATTTTCTGCTTGACAACTGTTGCCATATATGCTATACTGAGGGATTAACTGCACGCCACTGAAAAATAACTGTTGACAACTGTGACGTACTGTGATATACTAGTAGGTTAGACCCCCCTACATATGTAATATTTTTGTGGTGTGCGACCCCTTTAGTCGCTCTCTTAGCGCCGGCACAATTTCCGCACTTCAAACTATGGCAAACATACCACTGCACGAAAACTGAAATGCACTATGGGGGGTTAAGGAATCCAAAAAATTTTCCGGACAAAAATTTTACTTTCTCAAGTCGGTTCTCAAGTCGGCGTAAAAATGACGCCTCTCTTCTAGTCCACGATAGATTGCATCACGAAGTATTTTACTCATTGGTTCTTTGAACAAAGCACTTTCTTTCTTTATCATTTGCATCTGCTCTTTTGTGACCCGTGTTTGCAACAGTTCTGTATACTTACTCATTGTTTTTCACTTTCTTCATTTTCAATTCATTTGCTTTCTTACACATTGCTCTGAGTGTCGTTAAGTCTATCTTGAAATGCTGACGTAACATTTTCTCATATTCTTTAAGACGTTTATACTCATCACACAATTTATTATCCATATGGATAATCTTTCATCATCTCTGCGTACCATTCTCTTGCTTGTACAACAGATTGAAATTCTGGAGATAACTGATACCCATCTTCATTACAGTACATGTACACTGTTCTCTGAAGACTATGTGTTTCAGTAGATGTTGCGTGTTCACTGTCATGCACTTGTACTTTCATGAGTGATACTGCCATTATGCGTGTTCACTTTTTTTCAAGACAACATGATGGACTTTAGTAGTTTCGTAACCGCACTGAATACAAGAGAAGTAGTCAGTAAAGATTGTGTCTTGGTGTGACCATGAACCACACTTGCCGCATGTGTACATGTGGTCGGTAAGTTCTTCATTCGATACGATTGATGCATGAGGATTCATCAAGTCATCATAGTGTTCTCGCATTGATTTAAAGTCTGGCATCACGCCGCTCTCTTCATGAATACAGTAGGTAGTGACAAGTAGTCTTGATTGTCTCTTGTCTTTAGACGATGACAGCAAGCGCACAGTGTTTGCAGATTGCTCTCTTCATTGTTGTCGTGATTACCATCAATGTGGTCGACTTCTAACTGCCACTCTGCATCAATTATTGTTGTTGTGCATTTGCCGTGACCTAGACGACCATCGATGTTTTCACAGTAGTCTTTGCGATGTTGCTTGTACTCCCAACCTCCGATGCCATAGTTTGTGCAGTGATGTTCGTGACAGACGTAACCCTCTTGAACACCGAATTCTTCACGAACCCATGTTGCTTTGCGCCAGCGACCATGACCTGTGTTCTGTGCTGGTTTCGTACAACCAGGTACTTGACATTTTGGACGTTCTGTAACCATTTGAAAACCTCTCTGTTACAATTCATCTTACTCTATTAATGTAACACACTTTTACGAGTGTGTCAAGTATTATTTAAATAAACCCTGTACTTTTTTATTGAACGGAACAACATTATTCGTCTGCTTGACTTTTGCATCAAAGTCTTTTAACCACTCAACTGCTTCATGCTCATCTTTGAAGACAGGACTAATCTGTGTATGTCCTCTTTTAAGTCTGTCTCTAGTTACCCAAAAACATCCAGGCGCACCATTACCGTACATCAGAAATCTATTCTCTGTTGTATAGTCAGATGCTTTATCACTCATCGTTCAATACTCTAAACTTTCTATCAAGTTCTCGTAGATAGCGATACGATACTTCTAACTGCTTTTGATTACACCGAGAGAAGTAGTCATCGAACTGAGGTTCCGGATCTTCAAACCAGCATCCCATACGCACGACTAGTTGCGTTACTAAGTCTTCTGTGTCTGCAGTATTGACTGCGAACTGTTCAATACCACGAAATGCTTCTTCTAGATTATTTTTAACTGTTGATCCGTAGTTACTATACTTTGCCATATTTTTCTTCTCGTTCTTTCATCCACATTTCTGCTAACTGTCTTGCCACAAACTTAGGACTGAGTTCTGCTTTATTTTGTTCATCATACCAGAAGTATGATTGCTTACCTGTTATTTCATCTGTGTATTGCATGAGTACTATTTCATATCTTTGAGATAAGTTATAATCTTGTTGCACTTCAAGATAAGATGGTACTTCTACTGCTCTCATCTCAACTTCTTTTTCTTGCACAATGTAATCACGAATATCGTTTTTGAATTTTTTAATCCATACCATCATCAACTCCTATGAGAATATATATCTAAGTACACCAACGCCTAATACGAAGACAAGAACTGAATTCAATACTGTCAATGCTCGGTCTTTCCATTGCAGTCCGACCCATAACCACATCAGTGTTCCTATCAGACTGAACACTTGGTCATAGATACGAGGCACTTCTTCTACTGACCGACACATGACTGCAATGATGACAATGATAGTTGCCATCCACTTAATCCACCAAGTGAGACCTTGTGTCTTAATCAATGTGATTTCTTCAGTTAGTTTTTTCATATCTCTCCGATATCTGTCGATAAATTTCTTGTAACTCTGTCTGTGGAATATCATATTCTCTTTCTAGAGTTCTCAATTGTTGAACTGTGTTCGTGATAAGAATGTCTCGCTTATCCAACCACCGCATGTATTGCTCATGCCCTAGTCTGTTGATATCAAGTTTCATCGTCAGGCACCACATCTATGCGACCATCAATATGATAACCACTTGCTCTGAGAAAATATGAGAACGATTCCAACATCTCATCTAGTGATGCTTCATCTTGAACAGTGAATTCAATTCTATGTGTTGCTGTAAATGGTTTATGTGCCTCAGGTGTTTCTTGAATAAACTTATAACTCATAGTTGCACATCTCCTGCTGGTTGATAATACTCATCGAAGTATTCGACTTCTTGCACGAACAGTCGATAATGCTGAAAACTCTCTTCAGGATATCCTTGCTCTACTACCCACTTTGTCAAATCAAAACTAGTGAGAATAAACAAGTCATGACCAGTTCCGCCTACCGCTTCTTTCGGTAGTGCTTTAGGAAACCCATATGCCCAACCTTGGGGCGTAGGGTCAATCATTAAAGTGTATTGCTTCTTACTCATAATACAAAGTCCTCGACAAAGGCGACTACGCCCATTAGAAAAACGACTACAAGAAAAACTTGTGCCATTCTTACTGCAATATAATCACTCATCATATGGTCCTTTTACCATTGCTAGTTTCTTCATTATAGATGAAACATCATCTTCTGTCAAGTATCCTTTTACACTATCGCCATCATTTGTGATGCCAGGTAGTGAGACACCATTGATGCCATCAGATACCATAATCTCATAGAGACCTTGCTTGCCACCATAAGAACTAGAATGTTTAACAACCGACAACTCATAGTCGCCTATACCCATGACTGCTTGAACGCCGTCATACAATTCATGAAAGTTTAAATCTGAAAATTTCATATGAAGTTCCTCATAAAGGTTAGTATTGCTATTAGTGCAATGGTTTGATACGGATGCTCATGGACGAACCGAAGAACAGTATGTTCAATCGGATGAAGTATTTTATCAATGACTGACTGCATGTGCGATTGCCTCAAAGTCTTTGTCGTCCTTTATATGCACCCATCGCTGGTCACGACACTTATGACCTTTACCGATGTTGAAAGTCTCGTTACGACTATTTAGACGGACTGCAGTAAAACCATTAAAGGTACCTACTGCATCTATCTCCCACCAATCACCGTGTTGTTGAATACGGTTCTTTCCATGACGGGTGATACCTTTCAGTTTCAACCAGTCTCCTTTTTTGAAAGCACTAAACATTAACTTCCTCCCACAGTTTTTTTGCACTGATGAAACTTCCATCTTCCATAGTGAACTTGATATCAGGCAACGCGCCGAACCCTAAGTGACGGGCGATAACTTTGACGCCATTGATTTCAGACACGGACCACATGTTGTCCATGAATGCTTTGAATTTTGGATCGATATTCATATTGTGCGCTCCTCTACAGTAAAGAAGTCAACTGCTGTAGTAGTGTCATTCATATCTTTGACAACTTCAGCAAGAACATTATCAAGTCCTTCTTTAGTGTTACGAATAGTTTCGGTAATTGCTTTACCTGCAACATCGAAAGTAGTAATTTTAAATTCAATCATTATGCTAACTCCTCAGCAACTTTATCACACTTAATCATTTCAAAACACTCATCGACAATCTTCTTAGCATCATCGTAGTGGGCGAACCCTTCTTCATCAGCGAAGTCCATAGTGCTTCCGTAGTAGAAGGTCTCTTCAGTCAACTTGTGGGTCTCAAGAATGTATTTCAACATCTTTGCGGTTTTCGCCCGACCAACTTCATGACCGACATCTTTATAAACAACAATCTTTTTCTCAAGGGCATCAAGGAAACAAGTCATATCAATCTCTCTTTCTCTCTTTCAACTCATCTTACTTATATAATATACCCTACTTTTACACTAATGTCAATAGAAATCCACATAAAAAATAAAAAAAAATCCTTGTAAAAACAAGGACTTAGAAAAAAAGTTTAATTTTTTTTGTTTTTATCCGCGCCATTTTGAATTCTTTACATCAAAAATAATTGAAATGCGGGATAGTTCAGATTTGTTTTCTACATGATGAGTTTCTTTATTATTGAACCACCACAACTCTCCAGCAGAGTATAGTTCAATTTCATCACCCTCAAACTCAGTATTAAGTTGAGGTGGAGTGATGACTATATTTTCATAGTAACCAGATAGAACTAAATGAAATCTATCTTTGTCTGCATAGTACTGACCTTCATCAATGTGTGCATCTACTACACCATCTTTAGGTAAGTGTACAATAGCAATACGATATACTTCACCGCCGTACTGTTCTACAAACCAATTCATAAACTCTCTCACTTTTGGATATCGCGCATAAGTTTCAGTATCGGTTGTTGTGTGAGTATCATTAATATGCAAGTTATGTAGTTTTGCTTTTCTTAGATTAATGCTTTGTGTCATGCGTTGACATTCGATAGTATCTTGTCTACCGGTTTCTAAGTTAAAGTCATCCCATTGCATTGCTACTTCTTTGAGCATTGGTAGAACATTTAGATTTTCAGCGAGTTTAAAATGGTTCAATGACTTGCTCCTTTCAGATTAAATTCATCCATATCGAATAAACTAATTATTTTTACACTAGGGTCTAGATACATATCATGCATCTGTCTCAGTTCATGTTCTTTCACACTATATCTTTCTTCTGGTAATCCCATATCATAATAACTACGATTGACTTTATTGACTACAACAAATGCATATTGCATTTTAGGAATATCATAGTTTCTGCAGATATCCGAAGCAATCTTCAAAGACATTGTTGAGTTTGCTAAGTCATCACACAGAAGTACAGGCATATCAAACTTAGGCGTACCTTCCCAAGGTTCTTCTAATCCATATTCTTTTGGTGCTTTTCGAAATATAAAAGAGTGTATATCTAAGTCTAATAAATGTTTAGCATAGATTGGTATAGAAGTTATCATAGGTGTTGCGGCAGTCTCTAGACCAGACATCTGAAAGTTGAAGTGACCTATCTCTTCTTGTATCTTATATAAGAAACAAATTGTCAAGTGCTTATTGAATTCAGGATTGTATAGACCTTTACGAAGATAGAAGCACCAAGTATAATTTGTACCTGGTACTTTACCTTTCATGTATTGTCCACGAACAATACAGTTCTCATCAATATATTTTTTTAACCAGAGTAAACTGGCATCATAATTTTTTTGTTCAATCATCATGTGGTCTAAATTTAAATGCTACGTTAAGTCTTTTCTTATCACGATAAGATGTTCCTCTATGGAGTTGATTGCCCGGCATACGCATTATTCGTCCAGGTATTGGCAGAATGCTTTCAACCCTTTTTTCATCTTCAAACAATACTTCTGTACCACCCTCATAAAATTCATTATTATCGACATAACATATTACAGTAACAGAACCTTCTATTTGATTGTCACGATGAAATTGCGTATGTTCTCCAGGCCAAAAGCAATTAGTATGACAATCATATAAATCTAATTCTCTTAACTCTGGCCATGCTTTAAATATTCCATTCAACATCAAATCATGAAACTTCCATTCATATGGAACAGGTGCTGATGCTCCAGATTGAAAGGCGCCATCATCTGTTGTATTGATATTATACGGCAACTCTTTCACTTCTCTATAGAATAGTTCAACTTCATTCTTAGTGAAAAGATTATCAACAAATTGTATCATGTTATTATATATCCTTCCAGAATGGTGCCGATGGAGAGATTTGAACTCCCAACCTACTGATTACAAATCAGTTGCACTACCATTGTGCTACATCGGCAAATTGGTCGGAGATGCTGGATTCGAACCAACGACCCTCTGCTCCCAAAGCAGATGCGCTACCAGACTGCGCTAATCTCCGTTAAACTTTATCCCACAACTGACTTTCTAATGGTTGGTCTGTATCTCGCCAACGCAAACATCCATCTTCATCTTTATAATATTGAGGAGCATACTCATCTAGTTCGAAGACTTGCTTAAAAATAATCTCAGCATTCTCACACTTTGCTTCTAATACTTCTGCTAGACCACTCAGAACGGTGTGTGTGCGGTCTTCAGTATAAATGAGACTACTATCATACATCATATCCGCAACGGTTTGTATGTCTGTTGCTGTACTGCGAATATCACTCATCGCATGTTCTAAATCAAATCGGGTTTTACCGAACCTATTTTCACTCATTTTATTTCCTCGTATGGACTTGCGGAGAGGATTCGAACCTCCATAGAACAGATTTGCAATCTGTCGCATCACCTTTCTGCCACCGCAAGAATTGGCCTGCCCGGTAGGATTCGAACCCACGACCTACGGATTAGAAATCCGTTGTTCTATCCAACTGAACTACGGGCAGATACTTTTACTTCTGATACTTATTTGTATCAGCACCAATCATTCGACACATACTCTGAATATCATCAATCATAAACTGAATGAGTTCAGCATTCTGTTCGGTTTTTGGTGTATCGTATTTCAATCTACGAAGGTTCATTGATTTCTCGTAGATAACATTTATCTTATCACATAAGTCTGATATTTTATGTTGCATTTATCACCTCTATGTTATAATCCTAAGATTTTAGATGCACTCTCTCTAAACCCTTTACCAGGATTTTCTGTCAACCAATCTTTCAATTGCTCAAAGTAAAAAGCAGAGTCCTCTTCACCTTGACGTTCTAGTGCTTCTTGAGCATCTCTAGCAAATGCAATTGCTTGTCTTAGCATTGCGCCGTTATCATTGAACATTGCTTTGCTTTGATATTTACCTGGACGTTGATTACTCATTGTGTCAAAATCTCCGTGACAGTTTTATCTTCAATTGCATCTTGCTCATTTTGTGCTTCTACTGCGGAATCAAGTTCTTTGTATGCATTCGTAGCAGAAATCTTTGAAAGTAAGATGCGGTCTTTACGCAAGCGGTTCAGCAAAATCTTCTGCGCTTGCAAATCGGAATACTCAAGTAGTACATAGACACGATACTGTGTGCCACTAGATACAACCTTACTCTCAGCAACTTTATAACCAGCAACATCTACATCAGCAATTAGATTGCTAGTAGTCTTTTCAATCTCCGAGAGTACGGCAGTATCAGTTTCATCAGAACCAATCTTTGACATAAATGATTTTGTCTGACTACGAACACGACCATTGATACGGTCAGCAAGAGTAGTCTTTGCATTCAGAACTGCCATGTCAAAAGACAACTGCAAGTCTGGTGATGCTGTAGTGCCTACTGCATAGATTGCTTTGTCACTCTCTGGCATCTCTGTAAACCATTTAGGAATTACTGCAACATTGTCTTGTACAACATTTGCTTTATATTCATACGATGCAACATCAACTGTATTAGGCGGTGCAGTACCAGCAACCTTCACATCGTTAGAACTACACGCCGCAAGTGCAAGACATGCGGTACCCATCATAATATACTGTTTCACTATTTCACTCCTTCTAGCACTTCAACAGTTTGGTCACGAAGACCACTATCAACGAACCAACCCATCGGATCAATGTTCGTCATCAATTCAGGAAAGTTGTAAATAACAACTGCACCCAAAATAAAACCCACCAAATACTTCATCATAAACTCCTAGTATCTGTTATTACCTATTATCAAATCTACCACACTTGATATTGCTTTGTCAACTGGATTCGTCTGTATGTACCCACTATTGCCATTGATTGGAACAAATCGTATCACCGGTTGTGCTTGTTGAACTATTACTTCTCGTTCTACAATCTGCACCTCAGGTTGAGGTATTGGTGTATGTGTAGGTAATGCATCAGACTGTGCCACTACAGGTTCTTGTTCTTGCTTCAATGAACAATTCATTTCTGTTTTAGCAGTAAGAACTTCTGGAGATACTTGTTGAATAATATCTTTCTTACCTTTTGTCATCGCCTGTTCACATGCATAATTTTCTGTAACGTCTGGACCAAACACATAATCACCTGAAGTGTAGTGTTCAACTCCATCAATGGTTACATCAAACTTCATAATACATTTACGAGTATCATCTATGTAAGGAAAAACTTTTCGGTCTATATTACGAACTTCTTCAATAGTATGTTGCCAGTTCGATACGACCTGTTGGTCATAATCACAAGGTGCATCCATAATCTATCCTCCATTCAACCAATTACCAACTAACTCAACTGGACATTTATCTCGGTACTTACAACTCTGATACATGTCTATTGCAAGTTCAGTTGTAGTACAACCAGATAGTACGAATATTAAGGGCAGTAAATACCATTGCCTTTTGGATCGCTGTAGCATTTACCAGTCCCCAAGTTACCTAATTTGTAGTTGAGTTTAGGACGCTTACCGTTAGGATATGCTTTCCCGCTATAACCGCGCGGATCAATCACAGTGCTAATTACTGCTCTTGCCGCTTGCTCAAGGTCAAGACCTTGATTGAAAATGTAACGAACATCGTGCGGAAGTTGAAGAGCAGTATTGCTATCATTCCAAACACTGTTTGCAGGAAGTTTCCAACTGTCTAAGTCGCCAGCATTTGCAGTTGTCGCTGTAAATACAAGAGCGGCAGTCATCAAAATCTTCTTCATAATTTTACCTTTCATCAACATTATGTATATACTATAACATAGTTAAATTACTTTGTCAATCATTTTCGTCATTAAAAGCGGAAATAATTTCAAGTTCATCTACTTTTGTCTTTAGTGCAGTGATTGCGAGTTGCATTGCACCGGTATAACGCCGTGCTTCAGCAAGAGATATATGGTCGGTTAGTGTCCATTCAATCTTACGTTCAACTTCATTTTCTAGCACATCTAGATATTCTTGCAATTCATCTAATGTCATGTTACTTCCTCAAACCCTGCGAATGCTACGCGATACTTTTTATTACCAAATAAGATTTGGTCATTGACTGATGTAGAACGAAGACCCCATTCTTTACCATCTTTGTCAACATGAAGAGGCGCCATAAGAGTAACATTATCGTTACCATCTTGTTCACCTTTCATAGACCAACTGTCATTGATGTTTTGTGTCCAGCGATACGCATACTCAAGACAAGCATCGATACCTGCTTCAACTGTGTTAAGTGGAACATCGACAAACGCAACAGTGCGAGGTGTCTCTTCAAATGCTGTGTGAATAACTGCTAGTTTCATAATATATCTCCTTAGTGGATTCCCGCCCAACGAATGCGACCTTCAAAACTATCTGTGTCGAACACTGTCGCTCTTGCGAAGTTTGTAGCAGGAGCATTCCATCCTGCCGCCATCAACACATCACCTTCAACAAATTTCTTTGTTGCTTTCTTCACAATGAAACTGTGAACGCTACGTTCATCATCGCCACGACACTGAATAATCTTAATGTAGTTTCGACCTTCTTTAGCAATCCACTTCATATCATCTTTCTGACTACTGTTGATTTCGGCACGTTCACACCAGTCAATCCAGTCTGCATGAACATAGTCAATGTAGTCAGCGATGTTTTTTTCAGTCACTTGATTCATAATTTTCTCTCTTCTCTATTCAACTTACATTATAACTATACCAAAAGAATACATGTTTGTCAAGTCTTTTTTTCAATTTTTTTCAATTTTTTTTCGAAAATTTTTGACCAATTTTCTTTGAATTTTTTATCGTCTGCATTCTTACGAGGTGCAGAACCTTTACCGTTCTGTGGATTCATTTAATTTCAGATTGCCTTGCTTTTCTTTTTCCATGTCATCTAACATGTTATACAAACCAATCTTCACCGTATATGCAAAGAAGTAGTTTGTGACTTGGTCATCATCTGATAGATTTTCAAAGTTTGGTGCGAGAAAGTTCTCAACCTCAAGTAAGTCTTTGTTGATTACATCTCGAATGCCTGCTCTGACTACCAGACCCATATCTTCATCACTACCATCAAAAGTAAAGACAGCGGAACCGTCAGGCAGTTCCGTGTCGGTAACTTTAAGACTTGCGAGGGTTGTATCGTTGAAATCCTTTTTGGATGGCATCGATAAACTCCTTCTTAGAGAAGACTGCGTTAGTGGGACCTGATAAGTCGGTCACAAATCTATAGTTCTTATAGACAGTGTGGTAGACTTTACCAGCGTGAGATGAGGGTGAATATACAAACCCTCTGAAGTTGTACGATGGAAGTGTATCCATATTCATTTCATTCTTCTTTAGATAGCGCATCATTTTCTCCTATGCGTCTGTGTAATAAGTTTCTTACTATACTATAGTTATGTCTGCAATGTCAACTGTTTTGTATGGCAAGAATAAAAAATATCTTTTACCGCTACTTTCGCCATGGTAACTCTGAATTTGACGTTACCCAATACTATATAGGGTGTCCCCTTTTCAGAAACAAATAAAACCTTTACCTTTCCAAGATAACATAGTCACCAAAGAACCTGTCAAACACACTGACTAAGTTCTCATAATCACCTGATTTCATTTCTTCAATAATCTCTTCTGTATCAAACCCCAAGTCACGCCCCCATTTCTCTGCTCTAGCAAGAAGGAAGAATGCGTTACCCTCAGGACCCGTCAGGTCAATGACAGGTGTTCGGTTTTCTTTTGCTCTAATCATTTGAAATAAACTCCTCTAAGGTAGGACGCTCACGATTACCACGAACATAGGAACGAAACGCAGACATTATTTGCATCTTGGTTTCGCTACCTTCAGCAAGGTTGTATAATCGTTGCTGGTTATCACGACCTGCAGTCCAAACACGATGGTCATCACTATAGTCATAGAACCAATCGTGCATGGATGCTTCATTGAAAAATTGTTCTATATTCATACTTATTCCTTATGCGGTGTAAATGTAAGGTTTGTTCCACTGACCAACTTTCAGTGACAAGTAGTAAGCAGTGTCGAAGTAGTCAGTCATTGCATCGCTGTTATCGTACCACTTAGTACCTTTCATTGCGGCAATCATCTCATCAACAAAGTTTGCTTCTTTCTCAGCACCGACTTTTCTGTACCAATCAGCAGAATGGTAAGGGTTAATGTCGTAGTAGTCACTGACACCACCGAAGTAGTTGAAACCACGGCGCTCATTTTCTTGTTCGTAGTACTTGTTAGAAGCACCAATCAAGTCAAGCGCACCTTCTTTGATTTTGACAACTAAAGAAGAATGATGATTAATACCGATTGTCACTTTGACACCGTATTTCTTAGCAACTGCTTTGATGGCAGGAGTAAGTTCTTTCTTAGTCTCTTGTGAAATATATGCCATGTTGATTTCCTTTCTCTCTCAACTCATCTTACATATACATTATAGGACATATTTCGGTGAATGTCAAGGGAAAATTGAAAAAAGTTTACCATGCAAATCAAGCACTTAGAATTTTTTTTAAGAAAAATTAAAAGAAAGTGTAACTCTCATGTCTGAATTATTGTATCCTACATAGTGTTCTAACCAAGATGGGAATAGAACTAGTTTTCCTGTCTCTGCGGGTACATTAAAAAACTCAATATCATAGTCTGTACTACCTCCTATAGTAGGTTCGTGCATCTTATGCGCCATGAGTGGATTAGCAAAAGTGATAGGCGCCGCATCTTTATCAGCGTAAATATAAAATGCTCCACTGATAACCGAGAGTCTATGATTATGTTGCATTACAGTAGAACCTCGCTTTTGAATATTGAACCAACTTCTACCTAACTTCATATTACTCATGTCAATACCGACTTGTTTTGTGAATGCTTTCACTTCTGATGTGATTACCGATTTCAACAAACTAAAATCCGAATGCTCTAGAATATTCATTTCTTTAGTATAGGTACTTGTCGCTTCACCATGTAGTAGTCCATGGTCTCCACTCTCTATCTGCAGACAGGTTTCTAACATTTTACTGGTATCAATGCGAGTGTCTTTTATTGCAATCGCCGATGGAAATAAACTCAATACTTCAATCATACTAAGTCCTCCGCAAGTGGAAATATACCTGCAATCACTTCTGCACATGCTTTCGCAATTTCAATATGCTCTAACTGTGTTCCATTAGCGGCGCGAAGTTCAATGTAATGCATCCAAGAACGAAGTGTACCATTCATGTACAAACGTGACATAGTATTACCTTCTGGTAAGACTGCTCTTGCTTGCTCTTTAGCAATACCGTTTTCGATTGCCCATTGATAAGCACTATTTGCTTCATCAATAACACCTCTTTGTCTTGCCGCCCATGCTTCTTGTAGAATTTCATCCTCTGTGGCGATGCTGTTTTGTCTATTTTTTTCATCTTGCAATCTCGCTTCTCTAATTACAAACTCTAAATCTTCTGTTGGATTAGCATACCGTTGACTAAACTCTTGAAAACTGAATGAACGGTGTCTGAGAATTTGTCTTGCGATATCTCTTGTAGTCTCAATTTCTAAACAAGCAGACACCATCTCAAAAGGTGACCAATGACTATGCTTTGCTAGATATGATAGAAGTTTTTTAGATGTTGCGGAGTTCATCTGTCCGCTAGGGTTTGATACTCTCGCGCAATAAGCGATTAAGTCTTGTACATCATCTAAACCTTCAATGTCACCGAGTGGTGGTTGCGAATATGAAATCAACTTTACTTTCATTATATGCTCCATTATGTTACTTGTGCGTTTTTGTCACATGTGTTATTCTAAAAAAACATCAATACTGTTGACCTTTTTTCTAGTCTCTTGTATAAATAGATTTGTGCAGTGCAACACTGTACAACATCATCACACTATACACTAGTATATATGACTTGTGCCAAGGGGTCAAGTCAAAAGTGGTGCGGGCGTTTAAGGATAATAGCATGAAGAACTTGTTCAAAAAATTATTCAATACATTAGTAGGATCAAACCCAAACTCGGACATTATTCGTTTTATTAGAACTGAATTTTCTGATGATACGAAACATCTACAAGACGATGATGCGCTTGCGTACTATAACAATTATATAAAATACAGGAGATAGAAATAAATGTCGATTGGCATAGCATTACACAACAGTTATGAATACACATGCAAAGCATGTGAGGTGATTAGAACTGCATTTATTGCGGGTTTAGTATTTGTAATCACAATTAGTGAGACTGCAGGACGTGCAAGAGCGGCACATGCATTATCACAAATGGGTTATTATGAAGAGGCAAAAAGAATAATGTTGGATGACAACTAAGTAGAAGGAGAATTATCTCCTTCTTTTCTTTTCTAACTCGTTAGCAATCCATTGTTTAGCAATATAGTTTTTGACTGGTGTTTTAACTAGTCCACGAACTCTCTTAAACACCATTTGAAGCACATCATCATTTGGACCATTGTTATCTAGAATGATGAAGTTCTTACCACCAAAGAAACGCTGAAATGCACCGATGTTTTGTTGTACACCATTCCACATCTTTGTAACTTCTTCTCTAGGTAGTGTTCTTTTTCTTTCTTGATTTCTCTGTTGTGCAACTTCTTCTGAAGTGTTTACAAAAATCATGTAAGTGTCGTAACCAAGTTGCTTTAGTGCCGCCGCTTGTCTTTGAATTTTTTCAAAGTCTTTACCGGTACCATCAATGACAACACCAAGACGACCCATCAAGAAATTACTCTGCATTCGCTTGGTAGTTGCTTTTGCTCTACCACGAATTTCTTGACCTTTATCTGAGTAGATATCTTCTGGTGTAGTATCTAGACCAGCATCTTTGAGCATCTTTTCATAAACGTCATCAGAATTTACAACTTTCAGTCCCATACCTGAAGTCGTCTTTTTCTGAACATAAGACTTACCTGAACCAGGACCTCCTGCTAGAAAGAATGCTTTGAAGATGCCTGGATCATAAACGCCTTCATTCAGTTCTTTAATTTGTTCAACGATGATATCATCTTTAAGTTCCGAATATTTCTTAGACATGCTTATTCTCCGATTATAAATAACTATGAAAGTATTTATAAAACCAACTATCGTATAAATACTCATATAATTATAGTAGAGGAACAAAATGTCAGATTACGATAAAACTCAACGTAAGTTGAATCCTGATGGAACTATTACTTTTATTAAAGGCGGTAGTAGATTTACAAATAATGGTAGGGACAATATTGTCAGCAAAGTGGGTGTTCTGTCTAATGCTGATATTGCTACTGCTAGAATGCCAAATACTCCTCCTGAAATTTCTAGAAAAAATTATAAGCAGATGATAGAACAGGGTCTAATACCATCTAAAGAAGAACTTGCGAAACAAGGACTTAAATTTACCTATGAAGATGATGTAGATGATAGTGTAACACATGTTTACTATGGTAATAAAAAGTATCCTAAAAATTCACAACTTTTTCCTGGTGACCTTGTTGAAGGAAACTTTCCTGGAAACGAGAGAAAACACAAAAAGTTAGCAAAAGTGATACATGTTAGAAATTTCATGGATTGGACTATTTCAGTAAAGTGGATGGATGGTGACTATTTCGGTATTAAAGAAGTCTTGAATGTAGACCAATATAGAGTTGTTAAAAGATTAGATGGTACTTTACCTGCTGATATGAAGCGAGTACGCACAAACATTCTTAAAGAAGATGACGATAATATAGATAATATTTAAATAGGAATTTTATTATGCAAATAGATTATGTGTTTCCACATCCAATTGCAAGATTGGATATAAGTGATGAGGTGAATAATGATAGTATTGTTAAGTCTGTCATTGAATTATCAGAAACTATAGATGAGAATAGCGCATCCAATTTCTGGGATTGCAAACTTATAACTTCATTTGAAAATGAAGAAATCAATCTTGAATTTGCGAGAGACAACATTTCTTTTATTGAAGTTGTTGAGAAGCATGTAAATCAATATATGGTAGAAGTTGGTTGGTATAAACCACACCTACCGAATAAAATTACTCAAATGTGGTTCAACAGATATATTGAAGGTCATCATTTTCAAGAAGCACACAATCATGGCAATCATGAAGTGTGTGCTATCTATTATGCTACTAATGATTTGACACCTACTCTATTCTTAAATCCTAATCACCATACTTTTCATAATCATTATGATGCTTGTGATGTAACTGAAGTCACTAGAAGAGCATATGAAGCATATTCCCAGACGGGCACACTTGTAATCTTTCCTGGTTACATGCTACACACAGTACCTTATATAAGAAAAAAAATGACAGAGTTTGATTTAGAAAAAGATAGAATGACTATTGCCATGAATTTCGGTAAATATGAGGAATCTGTCTTGACAAAGATAGATAAGTAGAGTATATTGATTGCATGACTTATAAAAACTATAAACACACAAGAAAAGAAAGACCCCCTAAAGATGAGGGATTAACTGTTACTGTTAGAGATGGTAATCTAGAGAAAGCAATGCGTATCTTTAAGAAGAAAGTGCAGAAAGCAGGAGTACTCAAAGAACTGAAGATGCGTAAGCAATTTGAAAAACCATCCGAAAAGAAACAGCGTAAGAAAAAAGAAGCAGTAAGACGCTGGCGCAAGTTGCAAAAGAAACTTGAAGAACAATAAATACTTGACATAATGAATACTGTATGATACAAAGAGGTGACAATGAATATATTCTATTTACATAATGACCCTAAAACGTGCGCTGAGTGGCATGTAGACAAACATGTGAGCAAGATGCTTGTTGAGTATGCACAACTGATGTCGACCGCCCACAGGGTCTTAGACGGCGATGAATACATAGGTAAATCGCAGACTGGTCGTAGAGTAAAACGCTGGAGACTATCCGACAATTATGAGAACATTATATACAAAGCATGTCATGTCAATCATCCTTCGGGTGTTTGGACTCGTCAGTCTCGTTCTCATTATGAGTGGTTGTACTCACTCTGGACTGAACTTCATGAAGAATTCGTATATCGTTACGGACACTCCCACAAAAGTTACGATTTACTCAATGAAATTCTAGCAACACCCCCTAGTAACATCGAAGACAAATCTTTTGTCGAACCTCCACAAGCAATGAAACAATTTCCGCAATGCATGGTAGAAGGTGATAGTATTTCTGCTTATCGTAATTTCTATCGCGCGGCAAAAAAGACTTTTGCTGTGTGGTCTAAACGTAATGTACCTGACTGGTACAATCTTACAAATCTAAATAGTGATACAGAATATGCCAACATATAATTTTATAAACCAAGCAACTGGAGAAG
>Ga0181592_10000035_pt1 | contig 74022 bp, 59 predicted proteins | sample 071ome_20_FD_133755 | JGI IMG/M metagenome (GOLD analysis project Ga0181592, IMG submission 133755) | Coastal salt marsh microbial communities from the Groves Creek Marsh, Skidaway Island, Georgia - 071412BT metaG (megahit assembly) | ecosystem: Environmental > Aquatic > Marine > Intertidal...
CCTGAACAACCTGACCACCACTAGGCAGTCCTGCTACTATCTGTTGAGGTAGTGGGACTGCTTCTGTTATCTGGACACACTCGTTGCCCATCAGTTTATATTCAACAACCTTTTTTCTAAATCCTTCTACCATTGTTCCTACAGGTTCCTTTGCTTCCTGTGCTGGTGTAGGACAATCTATCTTGGCAGTAGCAGGTGTATTGGGAACCTCTGGTGTCTCAGGAACCTCTGGTGATTCTGGTGGGTCAACTTTCGGCGGTGGTGCCGAAGTCGTGATTGTCATATCCTCTGGAGAATATTCAATAGGATTAAAGTTAGGCATACCACTATCGCAGTATGTAACCAGTCCTTTAGTGTCATCTTGACCTACTGTTTTAGATTTGTTGTTGCTTTCATGTGCCTCAACGCATCCAGGAATGTCCACCACAGGCACACCAATATTCACCACAACTGGTGGTGCTACAGGGATTGCAGGTGAAGTTGTGTTAACTGTATCTGGTATTTCAATCTCCCTAATGTTGATGTTAGGAGAAGTAATGTCAGGTATTTCCATCAATCATCTTTGAAAAGATTCATCAACGCAGTAAAGGCAGAATGGAATGCAACGTATAGAAAAAATTCTTCCTTTTGATCTTTTCTGATCCGTTTTCTGTATGTAGTTTGTGCCATATCTTTTAATAACGATTTATCTTATTTAACAAAACTCATTAAATTTTAATTAACAATCGTTAAACGCTGACCCTACTTCAGATCCAATTTCAGATCCTGCTTTCTGTCCTAGAAGCAGTGCCCAACCACCTGCCAACCATCCGACATATGGAATACTGGTGACTGCTGGGACAATCAGACCAGCACTAATTGCGGTCCCCGCCATGGCACCTTGAGACCGTGCTCCAGCGTCCGCCCTGATGCACTCTTCGCTTTTCGCACCGAGCTTTCCCTCGGGGTCAACTGCCCCTCCCAAATTTCTAGCGCCATCCATCGTGTATTGATCACGACGATATTCGCGACGACGTTCAACACCACCGCCACCAAACAATCCACCCCTCGTCCGATCCAGTTCCAAAGATCTATCAGACTCCAAAACTTTGGGATCGTTTGCACGATACTCAATCTCATATCCATCCTTACCAGCTTTGATTCTGTAAGAAGAATATGGTCCAGTAGGGATATTGATTACAGGAGGTTCATGAACATTAGGTTGCCTAACCACATACCCCAGAAGTCCAATGTGAGAGATACCAATAACAGCACCTAATGCCAACGCAACCGTCTTAATTGGGGATTTAGACTTGCGTGGCACATGCTCGGTGACTTGCTCGGTGACTTGCTCGGTCACATCAGACTTCCAGAGTTTCATGGTTAGAAGGGGAGAGCGGGACCAGTGACAGCAGGAGCGCCTCCACCAACGCCAGGAGCGGCAGGAAGGGCACCACCAGTTACCTCGGGTAACTCGGGCATAGCAGCGTCTAGCATCCCTGGGAGGGCGGCAGAGACTGCCTCTGTTGCTGCCTTAGTGGCAGCATCCTTTGCCTGATCTATCAGGGCATCCTTATTCATAAGGACATAACCAGCACCACCGATGAGGGCAGCACTGGTAAGACCTGACAGAAGGGCAACGACGTTAATTAGTTTTTGCATCTTTAGGTTCAATAGCAGGAGCGACAGGGGGTTCTTCTTTTTTCGCTACTGGTTTTGCACCGTTGCCATTACCACCACCCGCTTTAGCAGGAGACAATCCGAAGGCAGCTAACGATCCAGAAAACACGGATGCGATAAAGGTAGGGTCAAAATCTAGGATCTTCTGACCGTTTGGTAGTCTAACGTAACTAAACGTAAGGAGAGAGGCGGACCAAATAAGTACGACTACTTTCACCAAATTACCAAGGACTTCACTTTTATCTTCATCATGGTCCTTCTCTTCTACCTTAGCTTTGGATTTACCAAGCATGAGTATAGAGAAAGGCTCCTCTATTTATTCAGCGGGAACGTATTCGGGTTGCTTCTTTTTGCCAATGTTATATTTGGATTCTAAAATCCACTCACCCTTCTCTTTGAATGAGATGATTTTAATTTGACTAAGTGGTGCAATATCTGCAATCGTATCCTTCTTAGGAATGTCTACCAAACCCCAATCAGACAGGAGTTGTACGATCCTATTGCGTCTCTGCACATCGTTCTGTGAAAGATTAGTTCTTTTGCCATCCAAGGCAAACAATTCTTTGAAGTGGACAATAAAGTATTGACCCTTCTTATGTAAAATGTGACACGACTGATATAACTTTTTTTCCTTACGAGAGGCAACACCAATACGGGTCAACGTCTCTCTTACTTTGAGGAAGTCATCAGGTTCCCTAAGGGTAACCTCAATCATATCATTTTTAGTCCACGCGATCTCCTGATCTTCGCCCATTCTGTCCTCCTGTATTCAGTTTATCCTTAATGTAATCAATTTGTTGACGAGACAGGATGTCTAGTGCTTGGCGTGCCTTTTCTACAGAGTAACCATAGTATTTCTGCACAAGTTCAAGGTCTTCAATCTTGTCCTTTTTGTCCCAAGGAGAGAATCTCTTCCGAGGTCGTACAGTATTTATAAAAAAGTCATATTGCATTCTGGAGGGCAACTGATTCCAGAAGTTCATTTCATTAGCGTGTAGCACAGTGTCAATGTGATGTGACATGCACTTGTTTACGATGTATGCTGGATACTTTTTCTCTGCCAGAGGATCTTCCTCCATCAGATTATCCTTTGATTGGTTGATAGTGTTGAGGTAGTCTTTCAGTTGGTACATCATTCCAGTGTCTTACTGCGTTAGCAATGATGGCCACATTAGTGACCATGTAACAAATAAAAATAAGGGTGCGTATGCCAGCAATAATATCTGCCTCTTTATCATCTCGTCCATCTTTCTGCCCTAATGCTTTTGCCCAGATTCTCCACATCAGTCAAACACCGCAGTAACTCCCATAACTTGAGCTCCAGGGTTTCGTGCTAATGCAATAGTTCTAGCATGTTGATAGTCACGAGCAATGACTACTTCATCAAAGATCTTGCCCGCTATGTACAATTGTACCTTACATTTCATAATTCATCAACACCAATTCCTTACGCTCATGCTGGTCTTTCATGTAGTCTCCTACAGACCGCATTGTATATGTATGATCAAACTCAGCAGCAATCCAGTCTTTGAATCGGTCCTTGATCATTTGGGTCGCATTGTATGATACAAGTTGACGGCACACATAGTTGTCACAAATATGAGCAAACTTATCGTGGTCAAAACCTCGGTGCATGTTTCCTTTTTTCCCGTAGAGGTTGTCTTTGATGTCATAGGGAGGATCAAGGTAAACAAATGCTAGACGGTTATCGTCCAACAATGCAGCGTAATCGTAGTTGGTTATAGTCCAATTGCGAATAGCGTATGAATAGAACTTCAGTTTTTCAATTCCTCGCATTGAGAAGTTGGAGTCTGATGCTTGGGCACTGAAGGAAGAAGATTCGGTAAGACCACTAAAACTACACTTATTAGCGACGTAAAAAGCAATAGCTCTGTCCAGGTGACTTTTCTCTCTGTCATTGATAATCTCCTTTGCCTCTAGAAATAATCCCTTAGCGGATCCCTGATCAGGGTAACGGGATTTCAATTCAATGAGTTTGAGTTGTAACTTATCTCCATCATCCTGCAAAGTCTTCCAGAAGTTCACCAGGGGTTCGTACAGATCATTCACCCACACACGAAGGTCTGGATACTTTTGTGTCACCCACAGAGCGACAGAACCGCCACCTAGAAATGGTTCACGATAGACTTGATAGTTTGAGAGATCAGGGACAAACTGAGCGAGTTTAGGAACTGCGCGACTCTTCCCCCCAGGATACCTCAGAGGTGTTTTCAAAATCTGGTTCATGATACTTCAGATACTCGCGGAAGGTTTGCATAATTTCTTTTTGAGTCATGCCACAATTAGCAGCTGCCTCTGGTAGATTCATTGTAGCATGAAAAAGTCCTTGATGGGACTGCTCCACATTTTCAGGTGTGGTCTTTACAGTCTTTCCCATCAAAGAATCCCAATAGCGTTGTTTTTGTTCGTTCATTTTTGTAGAGCGGACTCTAATCCCATCGTCAATCTTAGCACAGAACCTGCCATAATACGATAACCTGTGCCCACATAGATCTGTCCGAGCAATACAAACAGAGTCATAGCGCCCCAGAAGTAGTAATACATTCTGGATTTGATCTGACGTGGTTTTTTCATGATTAGATAATGAGTTTTTTCTCTTCAGGAGTGATCAGTGGACTGCCGTACATTTCCTTGTACTTTTTCTTAACCGAGGGATGGACTTCAGCAACATACACAACATGCTTCATGTCCAATGTGATTTCAGGTTGTTCAGTATCTATAACACTTGCCCATTGCATGAATCCAAATGTTTGCCCTTGAGGAAGAACGACCAGACCATTCTTTACAGTCATCATGCCATTAGACCAGTCAAGGACTTCAGCAATTACTTCTTCACCTGTGACAATTCTGAGTAGTTTAATGTCCATGATTATTCAAATAGGGATTGGATTTGCGATCGTCGGTATTCTCTTAGTCTAACAGGGTCGTTGCCATAATAACCCAGATGCATATAAATGCAATCCAAATAACTAAGATCATCTCTGTCAACGTTTACACTATAGTTATCACAGTAAAACACAATGTCCTGTGGCACTTCAAGTGGTTCGGGATAATCAATAAAAAATGGAACGGTCACTTGAATTCACATTCCATCATGAGTTGTGTGAGACTTGCCAACAGATTGATTTCCTGGTCAGCAACAAATGCTGCCTTGTATTGATACTCTGCAATGATGAGAACCATAGCAGCAATGGAAGATCCTTCCAGTTTGCTGTAAAGAGTATCGTAGATCTTACGGTACAGTGAGGTGACATCGTTGTCAATGTTCTGGGTCACCCACTTCTTCACCTTGGTAAAATTCTTCTCTTTCAAACCACCAATAAGTTCATCAACAGATGCATCACTGATGACAGAGAGAATACCAGTATCAATCTTACCAGCGGCAGAATACTTCTGCAGTTCGTTAAGAACACGTCGCCAGTCAGGAAAATACTTTTGGATAACTTCGGCAACAACCTTCATCTCAAACTCAACATTCTCTGCACCGAGAATCTGGTTAATACGTTTGAAGAATGCACCTGCAAGTTGCTGCTTATCCTTACCCGTTACCCCGAAGTCCACAACTGCACATCGCGAATGCAGCGGCTCAATGATACGATTCTTGTAGTTGCAGGTGAATATGAAACGGCAATTCTTTTGGAACTCTTCAATACTTGCTCGCAGGAGGAGTTGTACGTCGTTCGTGGTGTTGTCCGCCTCATCAATGATGAGAACTTTGTGACGACTCTCAGAAGTGAGAGACACAGTAGAAGCAAAGGATTTTGCCTGATTGCGTACAGTGTCCAGGAAGCGTCCCTCATCCGACCCGTTGATAACATAGTAATCTGCTCCAAGTTCATCACACAATGCCTTAGCAACAGTTGTCTTACCGATGCCAGGAGGACCTGCTAGCAGCAGGTTAGGGATCTCACCATTATCAAGGAAGGATTGGAACGTACCCTTGACCTGATCAGTCAGAATACAGTCTTCAATTTTACGAGGGCGATACTTCTCAACCCACAGAAAATCATTTGCCATTGATACAGTCAAATCGTACGGACTCAAAATTGTAGTTACAACTGATGATAGTCTTTCTATTATCAGATTGTATAGGTGGAGAACGGTGTGCCTGATAAGCGGGGAAGACTACAATATCCCCTTCTCTAGCATCCAGTTGAAACTTTTTACGAGTCTCTGGACACCAGAACTCAGTGCTGTGCTCGGGACCATCCAACTCTAAGTAGTATACCATACTTACGTTAGAACGGGAATGGGTATGCCAATGGTGGGTATCCAGATTGTAATACTGCTGATACCATCCATTGTAAAGACTAAAATTTAGAAGACAATACTTCTGACTCATGGCATCATAGAAATCAGTGAGATTGCTATGTAAGAGTTTGAGGTACGTCTTCTGTTCTAAGTCAAGGTGTTCGTAGTAATCAGTCTTAGCGATTCTATCAAACTCATCTGCATCGTATCCTTTCCCTGCAGAATACTGAATGCTAGTAAGTAAGGGTGTCTTCAGTTTATTGTGCAGGGGAAAGGTGTACTTCCAGATCATGTGTTTGGTTCAAGTGCAATCCAGTATTTAACATTGTTGCCTTCAAAGAATGCAACGTTGTGGCGACTGACAGTCACATCGTAATCATCTGCCAACAGTTTCAGGTTCTCAATCTTGAAACAATAGCAGAACTCGCTACTAGTCTCACCAACTTCCATGGAGAAGGTATTAGAAGTCTCGTTCTTCTTATCGGTCACACAGAGTTTCAGAACTCCACCGTCGCCATACAGGCACAGATCGGGCACCTGATAGACTGCAGCGGCACGCTGAAGATCTTTGAGTACAGATGCAGTCAGACGAAACTTAACATCCTCAGAAGGCAGTTTAAGTTCTTTGTCAGGTGGTTGCACAATCACATCGGGATCGGCATAAAAGAACTTAGTTTTAGAACGACCGCTGCTGTCACTGACAGACAGGAACTGGGAGTTGCTAGTATCAAACTGGGGTTGATCAAACAGACTCAGACAACCAAGGAAAGCACTCAGATCATAGATAGAAATCTGAGTATCAAAGGATTCCTCAATCTGAGCAACACTCATGATGTTCTTATTGATGCTAATCGTGCTCAGTTTATTGCCAGGTTTGATGACAATAGACTTATTGATGCTGCTAAAATTACGCAGGACATCAATAGTTTCACGAGAGATAACAGTCATCGGTTAGGATACTCCTCAAGGTTGGCATTTTTATCATTAAAGTGTAGAAGCAGAACTGCATAGTGCAAGATCTTGATGATATCGCGGCGGGCAGTACCCTTCTTATCATACCGCGAAGCATACTTCAGGATGTTGCAGCGGCAGAATGCTTCTGCATCACCAACAGATTCAATCAAATCAAGAGTTTGAATTGCATTGTTACCAGCGGAGTAGTGCTGGTTGTATGTGCTGGTGATGTAATCACGGAGTTCTTTCAGCAACTCCTCTTCATTATATTTGAAGGTCATAATCAGAATGGTGCTTCCTCAGTATTGTACTCGGAATCTTCTCCTGCGTCAACTTTGGTGTACAGATCAAGGAAGGACTGTTTAGTATCTTCGTCAAAACGATTGATACATGCAGTCACTGCCTTAATACGATCATTGAAGATTGCATATGCTTGGGCAATATGAACCAGTCGGCGGGTGGTAATGATCTCATCAACTCCACCATCGTAGAAAGTTTTACGAATAGCGTTTGCCCACTTAACAAGGTTCTCGGTAAACTGTTCGTCGCAACCTACATTTTGCAGAATCTTCTGTTCAATGGCAGCGGTAGGATAAGACTGCTCCATGGTGATAGGGAAACGCTCAAGGAATGCTTCGTTCAGAACGTTAGTGCCGATGAAGCGACCATCATCAGAACCCTTGCCCTTAGTATTGGCAGTAGCGATTACAGTGAAACCTTCAGCAGGACGAACATAACGATTGATCTTTTTCAGGTATACTCCTTTGCCTTCAAGGACAGACTGAAGACACAGGATCTTGTTAGATGCCAAGTCAAGTTCATCCAGCAACAGCACGGCACCACGCTCAAGTGCCTCTACAACTGGACCAGAGTGCCAGACAGTATCTCCACCGACCAGACGGAAACCACCCAGGAGATCATCCTCGTCAGTTTCAATAGTAATGTTCACACGAATCAGTTCACGACCTGCCTTAGCACACGCTTGCTCAACCGAGAGCGTCTTACCGTTGCCAGAGAGACCAGTGATAAAAGTGGGATAGAAAACTTCCGACTTGATAATCTTATGCAAGTCTGAGAAGTTACCGAACGGGACATAATTGTCCTCTTTGCTAGGGATCAGGCACACACGTTCCTGAGCGGGAGCTTGATAGGTTTGCTCCAAACGTTCTGCAACAGTCAGGTTCCACTTACCACGACCAGTTTTGTAAGACTCCAGACGCTTCTTAACGGTGGGTTCGGAGACTTTGAAATGGGTGGCAGCAGAGTAAATATCGGAACTGTTGATCTCATCACCAACAGTGGTGGTCAGATACTGAACGAGTTGTTCGGTGGTCAGCGCCATGTAGTTCCCTTGATTACCTATGTATTATAGCACCCCCTAACCCAAGGGGCAAGGGGGTGTGACGGTATATCAGGCGACCATCTCCTCTCGTTTCATGTACTGAAGAAGATCTTTAAGATGTCCGATGTGTTTGGCACCGATAGCAACCTGGGGATAAGTTGCGTCTTCACCAAACTCTTGTTCAAATGCTCTTTGAGTGAAGTGGCAATTTAATTTATATTCTTGATACTTACCACCCAAAGATGTTATTAACTCAGCAACTCTTTCACATTCTTGACTACCGTTGGTGTAGATTACACAAGTTGATGGATAGTTGTCAGGCATCGTCCTCGTAAGTGATTGTAATTTTTTTAGTAATCTTACCGCGACTATCTACCACGGTTGAATATGAAACTTGTCCACCTAGATCTTCAGCGATACGATTGATTCTCCAATACGGTGGAACTTTTTCTCTTTTCCCTTCTACCATTTGTCGTTTATCATCATCCCAAATATAGTTATGGATTTTTCCATCACTACCGACCACTTGATAATCAACTTCAGTCACGTTGTCTCCAATCATCAGGTTTATCTTGCTTGAACCAGTCTACAATTTCATCTGCGGAACCGAACCCCGTTCTGTAATTAGATGGGTCGGGGTCACCTAGTCCCATCTTATTCATAAAATCATCCATACTGCCCTCCTGAATATCCTGAGCAGCACAACGGCGGGCTTTGTTTAACCAGTCTCTAGCAGTTGTGTATGACTTGGCAAGCTTCTCTGCCCAAACCATATCACTTAGTGGAACTTCCTCCTTGTTTGCTATCTTCTTACAAATACTCTCTAGTCGTAGTCTGTATTGTGTGGAAAGCATGTTACTCGTCTGTCAGATAGTGCTCTAATTGATTGATCCTTTGGAACTCAGCATATGCTGCTTCCGAACGTAAATGAAGAATATCGCGAAGATCATCCATGATGAACGTCGGATCAACACCGTCTTCAAGGTACTTGTCAATGGCTTCTTTGAGGTATCGGTATCTATGCCACTCTGCGGAATAGGGTTTGTAAGCCATGATAAAAGAGAGGGTGTTAACTATTTAGTGAGTCCGTAGCGATGTTTTCCTGACTGTCACTACCCGAAGAAGTTGGAGTGGGAAATCCAACCATAAATGCACCAGGGAAAGCCTTCTTAAAGTTAGAGCAAGCTCCCACTTGAGTGGCAGCATAAACGTGACCTTTAAGACGTTTAGAATCTCCCTTGTAATAGTATTCAAAATCCCACCTTGTAGCACTCATGCAATTTGCTCCACAAACTTGTTCAAAATAGACTTGTTGGTCATCTTAGAATTCATGTGCTTCTTAAATGCACGAGTCAGTTCACCTGCAGTAGCAGATTCACCTTTCTGTTTGATCTCCAAGTCTTGTTCTCCACCACCAATGTTGTTAGCAGGAAAGACGTACAGTTCGTCATATCCGTACTCAGTGATAGCACAGAACTTTTCCTTGGACCACTGCTTCTCATAAGCATCCATATGATGCCAAGAGATTTGATGCAGGATCGTAGTGAGATCGTGTTTGTTCCCGATGCGAATACCAATCCAGTTGCAATCAGTAATATTATTGAAGAACGATACAATCTCTTTAGTGGTATAAGATGCATCGGGATTAAGGCGAGCAGTATGTCGGGTTACAGGATCTCGCAGAATAAAGATCTTGTGGTATTGATGGCAAAGATAATCCATACGATACCAAGGACCTTCTTCCTGAAAAGAGTTGGTGTTCTCGCGATAACGATAGTTTTCATAAGAACACTCTCTCACATAGGAGAGGGGATTGGATTCCCCATCACTCAAGATAATAACATTAACTTTCTGAACTCCTTCAATCTTACGGAAAGATTTAATGATTTCAGTTGAGCACATAACTGCTTCACCGAGAGGAGTCCCACCCAGACTATATCTTGGGTGGGGATTCAGGTGATAACCATTCATGCTCCAGACGTGAGTCCACAGATATTTCATCTGATTATCAAGTTCTGAAGTAGTCATCTTAGAGGAGAAGAACTCATACAGTTCAAATGTCTCATTCAAACCCAGAACATTGCTCTTCAGGTTGAACATCTTCTGCTCATTGAGTGGCAATTTGTGATAACCACTGTTGAAGGCATACACACGGAAGGGAATGTTGACTTTCTTACAGAACCAAATAAGGTTGTAAGTCTGCTTCAGAGTATCAGTCAGAAGAGTTCCTGTCGGGGTAGAGGAAGACATAGAACCAGACCAGTCAAGATACATGACCAGTCCATGATTCTTACCTTCAGGGACCGTGACAACTTTCTTAAAGATGTCGTCAGTCAGTTTGTATTTGTACAGAGAATTGGTGTTGACAACGCCAGTACGAGAGACACCTGCACGAGCATAGACATCTGCAGACTTCTTCATCTCAAACTGCTTAACCATGTAGTTAACAGTTTTGAGTGACGAATGTTTGAACTCGTTAAACTTTTTGAACTGAAATGCAACTTGTTTTGTTTGATGCTGCATATCAATCTCACTTTCCCATTTACGGTTGAAGTGGGACTTCAAATCAGATACAACTTGTTTGTAAGGAGTGATGATTTCCTTGATATTCACTTGAGGAAGATCAAGATAGATCCACTCCTTAGCGTTGTCATCCACCAAATCTAACTGTGAACGTTGAGATGCAGCATCAGTGATGCTTTCCAGTTCATCAGTATCCCCACCAATATCACCACGCTCATAACTTGGGACATCCAGTTGAGCAGGATCGTTACTAGCGTCATCATCACGATCTTCAGTGTCTTCATCAGAATTATCAAATTCTGATGGATCGGAACTGGTGGGTTGTTGCTCTGCACCAGGACCAGACTGAGTGTTGGAGGGTTTGATATCTGGAAGATCAGTAGGTTCTTCAACCATCTTACTCTTTGCAAACTCATAGAGTTCGGAAGCAAGATTAACTACATCTCGGAACGTAACCGTTTTAGCAACACGCTCAATCCAGGGTTTCTCTTCATCCGAGAAAGGAATCTCAACAAAGGAACCAATCTTGAAGTGCAAATTGATACGATCAATCAGCGCAAGAGTATCCAGACTGCGGGCATTGATACCGAAAAAGTCGCGGTCCATCAGTTCGGTATACCCACGATAGAAGGAACGCTTCAAACCAGGATAAGTGACTTTCATCTTACGCTCAATACGAGCGTCTTCCAGAACGTTCACAAAATCCTTTGGAGCGTCGCCAAAGTCTTCGTTAGGGGTATACAGAGCATGACCCACCTCATGACCAACCAGAAGGTCGTACACGTCGTTGCTGACATCCACCCAGATGGGGAGTGCTAGGATGCGACGATCTACATCAAAGTATGCGGTGGTGATTTTACGGTGTTCAACATTGAGGTTTTCGGTTGCCAGAAGTTTGGCGAGTTGACCCTTGACCTCTGTGTTGACTGCCATCGGTTGCCTGCGGTTGTACCTATCATACCATGCAGGGGACCTAGACGCAAGGGGGTATGCCACTTTTATTTGTGTCTATATCTGTGCGGGTTCTTCAATGAGTCATGGCAGTAGAACGCAATCGGTGCGAACATGGATGTTGCCATGACACAAATAACTATTGGATGCTGACTGACCCAGTGTACTACGTTATGGATCATAGGAAAGTTTAGAGAAATCGTTGACCTTTTCAAACTTAATAGTTCTCATGAATTTGTCAACAAGGATCTCTCCTTTATGTGATATCACAAACAGATTGACCTTTTCCAAACCTCTAAGGATTTTTAGTAGTTCCTGGGTGGAAGAATCATCAAGAGAACTATCAAATACCTCATCCAGAATCAACAGATTCGTAGAGGCAGAGTTCTTCATGCGAGCAACTTCACGCCAGGTAAACAAGAGTGCAAGATCAATCTTCTGTTTCTCACCTTCAGAGAAGGATGAGTAAGAGAAGTCATCTCTAAAACGAGACTTAATGACTTCATTGAACTCATTGTCAAGGGTGAAGTTCACATAGAACTCCATACTTTGTAAATATTTATTGATCAATTGGTTGAAAACTGGAACATATTTGTTGATCACCGTAGATTTTATACCAGAATCTTTTAACAAATAGGATACAGTTTGATATTCCGTCAGTTGTTTGTTGATTTCAGAACAATTCTTCTCAGTTTGTTGTAATTCATTCTTAAGAGAATCTAGAATTTCATTTTCCTCTTGTACGTTAGGTTGAAATTCTTTTAGATTTTGTATTTGTTGTTGAAGTTTTAGATTTAATTTACCAAGATTGATAATGTCACGATCCTTCTGCGATACAGAGGTTTGGAGATCCATCAACTGACGATTGACCTGATTGATTTCACTCAGGTTCTTCACAACCAAATCAATCTGAGTCTCTAGTTTACCAAGACCATCAGTATACTTTGCACTCTCCTCAGTAAGAGAAGAACACTTGTGGTTCTTCAGATCATCCTCAATATCCTGACTACAGGTAGGACAGGTATTATTTTCAGTGAAGAACTTCAGTTCTCGTGAAACAGTATTATGCTTTGACTGAATTTTTGAGCGAAGATTCTTCAATTTGTCCAGATCCTTCTGAACAGAATCATATCCCTCTACTTCCTTCTGCTTAACAGAGATCAACTCAAACAGTTCAGACTTCTCTGTCTCCAGACTCAGTGCTCGGTTCTCATTATTTACAATCTCATCTTCTTTCTCACGCACACGCTCATCATTGATCTCTGCCAGTTTGGCAATGTGCTTCTCTTGAGTTTCAACCTTAGTCTCTGCCAAGGTCAACATGTGATCACAGTCACGTCCACGCTCAGTCGCATCCTTGACACGATCTTTGAGCAAAGTGTTCATTACTGAAAAGATCTGGATGTCAAGTAGATCTTCAATAACTTCTCGTCGGTGAGCGGCAGGGAGCTGCATGAAGGGGACAAAAGTTGATGATCCAAGTATAACGACTTGAGTAAATGACTTGAAATTGAGTTTGAGGACTGACTGCTCCAGATACTTTTGGTAGTCTTTCGCTGCAGCATCTTGGTCAACCAGTTTGTCATTTTCGTAAATCTCAAATTTGCCAGGTTTAATGGTGCGCCGCACCAAATAAGTCTTGCCGTTTGTTTCAAACTCTACTTCAACAACAGTGCCTTTCTCATTGACACTGTTAACCAATTGGGGTTTGTTGATCTTACGGAACGGTTTGTTGAACAAAACAAAGCACAGGGCGTCCAACATAGTAGACTTCCCTGCGCCGTTGGTTCCGATGACCAGAGTAGAACTGCAATCATTCAGAACAATTTCGGTGAACTGATCCCCTGTACTAAGGAAGTTCTTCCACCGAATCTTTTGAAAGGTAATCATACAGGGGGGATAACTAGTTCATCGGGTTTAATTATACCATAAGAGTATCCATATTGCACGCAATTTGCAACAACAATATCCAAATCAATCTCATGGATTTTTAGTTCTTCGTCCTCAGGATCTTCTCTTGCTTCCAACAGACCTAGATATCTCTCAGCGTCTTCCAACTCTTGAAATATCTGCACAACTTTTTTGGAGTCTTTAGTACGAACTGCATATACTCCGTCTGTTTTCTCGTCTACTAATATGAACATGCTTCTACATACAAAGACTTCATGATCGCTTTGATACTGTTTTTGTCAGCCATAACGTCTATATCATCTATGTAGTTCTCTAGCATGGTGAGAGTATCTTCGGTTTCCAGTATCTCAACTCCAGATTCCAAGTCAACACCAAGATCTTCAACAATCTTTAGATCTGCAGGTTCAGCATCTTGCAACGCTCTGAGGGTATGATCAAACTTGATTTGTTCACCCTTCTCTTCAACAATAAGTTTGACGTAGGTGCCCTTGATCTGTTCAGGATCAAACTCCAAACCATCTCGGTAATAGAGTTTGTAGAACATGTCAAAGGGATTACGATAGAAGGTAGTCTTCAACGTATCGGTATCAAAGATATGGAAACCACGCTTCTGTGCATAGTCGTTCCAATACAACTGGTATGGGTTACCCAGATATTGAATATTTCCCTTCTTAGACTTCTGATGGAAATGACCTGAGAACACCTTCTTAAACTTACCAAAGATGTTTGGGTCCATGCCACCAGTCATCACCGCACCAGGATGAGCTTCAAACCCGTCAAGCTCAAGATGGCCCATGCAGACATCAGCAGAACTGTTTGAGATTTCACTGTAAGTTCCATCTCGGTTTCCATCACAAATCCAAGGAAGAAGAAGTATATTACAACCATCAAAGTCAACGCTAGTAACGGTATCGTAGACTCGGATGTTGTTGTATTCTCCCAATAGTTCTCTTGGAGCATTGATGCGAAGAGTGTTCTTATAGTAGATATCATGATTCCCTACTAGCATGTGCATCGTGACACCCATACTATTGAGCGGTGAGAACCACATCTCTTTCGCTTCATCAAGTGACATAAAGTTGATACTCTTGCGTTTGTCAAAAGTATCGCCTAAGCAGATCACATCTTTGATCCCGTAGTTCTTAATGAACGGGATTACAATTTCTCCATAAAACTTTTTATACATGTTGATGTACGCTTGATTGTCATTGCGTACACCGAAGTGCTGATCGGTAATCAGTAAAATCTTCAAGTCAATATCCTCTGGAGTTTATCTCAATGCGAGATTTGATTTGATTATACTCAGAGTTTGAATCACCGTCAACCGCAAACACCTCACTAGCACCAGACTTTTCAATAATCTTATCGCGGATTTCCATCTGACGTTTCTCCTTTGCGATTCTTCTCAGAAAGGCAAAATAAACAATCTGTGTAAAATATGCAAAAGGATTGCTAGATTTAGCAGGATCAAAATTGTCAATATACTGAATGCAGTTTTCAACTCCATCACAAATCATATCGTCCTTGTACATATAGTTGATGAAGTTAGGACGATATGACAGGTGTGTTGCAATTTTTAAGAAACAACTGCCAATATAATTGTTGACTCTGGGTTTTGGTTGACCATTTATTTCAGCACGCTTTACTCTTGCCCTGTACTTTTCCAGTTCAGCAAGGAATTCTTTATTGTTTAGATAATGTTCTTTCTTCCTGGCGGGCATCGGTTTTGTATACATTGTGCCTTTATCATGTATTCAAATGATAACAGATCTTTATAGAGTTGTCAAGCTTGACAGAACTCTGTTTTCTCTGTAGAATAACAATGTCAGTTGTGAAAGACTCTTATTAGCTATCTTTGAAGAGATCTTCAAGTCTTTTACGAGCTTCTGCAATCTTGCCGAGGGATCCTTCTACCTCGCCCATGTCAACCTTGAATTGATCAGCAACTTTTTGTTTAGTGTCTTCATCACCAGGATTGCCTCCTGCTTTTTGAGTTGCAAGATAAGATTCATATACAAAGATCATCTCCTTTGAGAGAGATGCAATAGTAAGAACTGCATCCTCACTAATAATGAAAAACTCTTCATCAGAGAAGTTTTGCCATTTGGTAAAACCCATACCCTTTACAGCTCTATCACCTTCAATCTCTTTAGTGAAAGTCTGTACTAGAAGTGGTTCTTCAATATAGATAATGTCCTTGTTTGTTTCCTCATCTTGAGAAACAATTACTCGCCCAACGATTTCATCACCATTCATCAGTTTGATAGAACAGTGAAACTCTTCATCGTGTCTAACGTAATTCAGCATAAGTTACCTTAGTTTTACGTCTATGATCTCATAATCAAATTTTTCCTCATTGTATACTTTGACTCTCTCAAACAAGTGATTCAAAGTATAGTTTCGGAAATTGTTTCTGGAAATGTCATCTGCAATGTCATACAACACTGCTTGATTTTTGTTTGCCCCTTTCCTCAGAACACGACCAATAGATTGAAGGTTCCTCACTCTGGACTTAGAAGGTGAAGCAAACACCACGTTATGTAATTTTTTGATGTTGATGCCTGTAGAGAAGGTGCCATAAGAGGCAACGATGATGGTGTTATCAGATTGTTCTGTTAGAGAACGAATCTCTTCTCTATCATCTACGTCAACACCTCCATGCACAAAATGCACAGGACGGTTGATACTACTATTTAGCAGGTCGTATAAAGGTTCCCCGTGCTTCTCTACATAGTTGAATAGCACAAGAGTGTTACCTGTCAAATCCTTTACGAGATTGCGGATAAATTTATTGCGAGATTCATTGCCAACAAGGTACTCCATTTCATCCTGATAGGATGCAAAACTCTGGTACTCGTGCTTTAATACAAGTACCTTGACCTTCAGATCTGCAACCTGACCTCTCTTCATCAACTCTTTAGTTCTAGTAACCTGAGTGCATCTACCAAACACTCCTTCCAAAACTAGTTGATTAGTCTCGGTTCCATCAAGCGTACCTGTAAATCCAATTCTATACTTACACTCATGCAACTTAGACATCAGAGAAGTAAGAGATTTAGCTTTGAACAGGTGCGCCTCGTCACCGATGACGACATCAAACCTGTCAAACCACTTACGCGGTTCCTTGTACACAGATTGCCAAGTGGTAATTACTACGCTATGGTCCGTATATTTTTCATGCCCCGCGTATATCTTGTGGCAATATTCGGACGCCATCCATCCATATTCCTCAAAGTCTTTGTACATTTGCTCCACCAGAGAAGTGGTGGGTACAACGATGAGAACGTTTCTATTGGCATTGAGGTGGAACCTCATGATCGCGTAAATCATCAAAGACTTACCGCTCGCAGTCGGAGACAGTAAGAGTCTGCGGTTGTGGCGCAGTGCTTCATAGATTCCAAGGAGTTGATAGTCCCTTGCCTTGAAAGGTAACCCTAGGGATTTTACAAAACCGTATACACCTTCTGGCGTAATTAGTTCATCCTCTTCTTTTGGGTGACCAAAGAATTTGCACTGCTCATATTCAAAACTATACCCCCTCTCAATGCACCAGTCTGTTAGGTAGTCAACTAGTCCAACATAGAGCTCTCCAGTTCCAGGAGAATACAATCTAATCTTTCCATCCCACTTTTTGTACCTGGCGTTCCGTTGCATGAACTTTGCCTGAGGCACATCAAACGTGAAATAATCTGCCAGTTCATAGTTGATATGAGGTTCTGCCTGAACTTTCAGATAGACTTCATTCTTCTTACGGATAATCAAATCAGACATAAGGTGGTCCACTAAACCATGCTACAAGGGATTTTCTGACTCCAGATCGTACGGGACGAACTCTGTGCCATGTATCGGAAAGGAAAAATAATGCGGTTCCTTCCTTCAACTTAAATGCTTTACTGCGGTTGTTATACTCTGGTTTATATAGGTCCAAATCAAACTCCCCTCCTTCATAGTCCTCATTGAGGAAGAGTGACATACTAATTTTACGAACCCTATCTCTCCTATTGTCATGCTGATCTGCGTGCCAACTATAGTGTCCACCTTCAGGATATATTCCAAACTGCACAGGTTCAATATGATTGATTGCAAGATTCCATCCCGCATCTTTATTCACCTGTTGACACATAGAAAAAAGCATGGTCAAAAGACTTCTGTCATTCAACCATGCTATTTCGCTTTTTCTTATTGGATTATCTGAGTTATTTAATTGTGCGTCCTGCCATTTAAGATCGGTTTTAGATATTGATCTATAAACCTGCTTCATTGCAGATTCATTAAAAACTACCGTACGATAAGGTTCACCATAAAATAACATTAAAATCCCGCCTTAAACTTTTCCCACTCAATCGCGTTCTTAATTTGATAACCGCGACCGTTAATCATGCGTATAACTGAATCCAAATAATTCAGACACACCTCTATGTAGGACAGTTTAGAACGGCACTTTTGAATATCCTTGTCAGCATTGACAAAGGTCTCAATCTCATCTCTAGTTGTAAGTTTGAGATCAAATGGCATTTCGGCATACACTTTTGTTGGTGCTTTACCTTTGTAGTAAATCCACTTGTCTCGCAATAATGTATTCAGTTCAGACTCTCTTTCAATCTTCATCATAGCAAAGGTGTTGAGAAGAGAGTGGTATTTTGCGTGGAGGTTTGAAGTTTTAACCGACTCTTCGCAATAAAGGTCAGTGTCAATTTGACTGTCCTTCTCCCACATTTTTTGAAGTTCTTCTAGATTCATTATGAAATCCTATTAGCGCGTCGTTCCAGTCCCCTGAGTGATCCCATGGGTCAGGTATCTGTATCGTAGTGCTTGGAGATGCCATGCCTGCGCTAGACTCTTCGGTCCCTCGCTCAACAACCTCATTTCTAATGATGAGAGTTGGAAGGTCGGGCACGCTAGAAGGTCTTTCCTCCACTGTGGTAGTTCTGGCGACATTCGTTTGCTCCTCCCACTGCTGTACGATTGATTTGGACTGCTGATCTACAGAGTCCATTTCCATTTCAATTTTACCATTAACCCAATGTTTGTGCAACCAGTCAATTATACCTAAGTAAATTTGGTTCCAGGGATATTTTTGATTGTTTGCCCAGCGTTTAGATTTGGTATACCATGTATCCTCACCACCCCACTGATGCTCAAATTTCATCATGACTCTCTGCGTGTGCCTCTGTTAACGGAACGGATTTCGTAAAGCGTATATCTGAAAGTTACCTCTGCGGTAAAAAAGTTTGTGTCAGTTTGAGTGACATCAAATGCAAGCGTGGATAAAGAAGTTGGAAAAGCATCCTTAAATAAACACTCAAATGCACCTTGGAAATTATTGTTCAAAGCGATCAAAGTGATGTCACTGACTAGACTTTTATATGCATAAGTCTTCTGGACATTAGCGGGACGTTTCGCTTCAATCCATCTTGCTCTTTCATCCAAGTCGTTCGGTGTCCCCAAAGCACGCATCCAATTGTGAATCTCTAGATAATTTTCTAAATTTTCATCAACTAGAAACTCAACTGTAAAATCTCCATACTTGATATTTCCATCAATGGGATATGGGACAAGTCCCCTGGTTGGAATATCCACTTCACCAACTTGGATTGTTGGGATGTTAGCGGTCTGGCAGAGGAATGCTGCCTTGGGTGCTTTTTCCAAGGTCAATTTGAAACCAATTGGTGCAAGGAAGTTTTTATTCTTTAACTCCTTTTCATACCATGTAGCAGCCATGTCTCTCCGCTTTTTAACTATTTAGTGTAAATGTCGTCACCAACCACTACTGCATCCAGTTCGGTCTCATGCATTAGTTGCAGCGCCTCTATAGGCGATCCCGCAATCGGAGCACCACCATTGTTCAAAGAAGTGTTGAGGACCATTGGGATGCCTGTGAGACCCTCAAACTCGCTAATCAGTTGATAGTAGTCTTCATGCTCTGGTTCCACAGACTGTGGTCTGCATGTGCCATCAAAGTGTGTGATAGATCCGAAGGAAAACTTGTCCTTGACATCCATTACATAAAGCATGTAAGGTGAGTCATATTCCCAATCAAAATAATTTGGTAGTTCATCTGAGAGAATTGATGCACCAAAGGGACGGAACATCTCGCGATGCTTCACCTTCTCATTGATAATATCTTTACCACCTTTGACACTAGGATCCATTAGAATACTTCTGTTACCAAGTGCTCTGGGTCCTACCTCGCCATGACCTTGATACCAACCAACAATCTTACCTTCTGCCAACATCTCGGCAGTTTTTTTAATTGTAAGACTTGAAGGTCTGCGCTCAGGTGCTTCATCACTCTGCCAGAATGGGAATCCATCTCTACTGAGTTTGGGTTCTTTATAATGTTTTCTGAGAACTTCTACAATACCAAGTGACAACCCCTCATCGTTGCAATGAGGAGGAACAACCAGTCCTGGTCTCTTAAGTTTGATTCTGCTATTGATAATAGTATTCAAAGCAATACCACCAGAGTATGTAAATACATCATCTTCCTTTGTATTCTCTAGAAAGTATGCCTCGTAGATATCCTCACTAACTTCATGTGCAAACTGGATGTGATCACATGCAAACTGCTGAGGTTTGTTTTTTACAATCTGCCCCAGTTTCCATAGGTCCCAGAACTCACGAATGTCTGCGATAGTTAGTTCGTCAGTCTTTTGTGCCCGCTTCATGCGGTCCATATCTTCCTGACTATATCTGCCCATTGCTTTCAATGCCATGACCTTACCTGCCATGTCATTGGAGATACCCTGCAAGTTTAAGATTGCGCCCACATCACCCATGGTAGAACCAAAACTCGGGTGGGTGTTATAAGTTACTGCAAACTCTCTTTGTCCATTTTTTAGTCTGGAGTGTGATAGTTTGTTGTCACCAAATCCATCAAACACAAAATCAACATCAGACTTATCGGTCAACATCCACGCACTTTCTGCGTGTGCATAGTGGTGATCAATACGATAAATTGGACCCTTGTATCCCATGTCTCGGAACAACGGGATATCAATTTTTTCAAAAATATTATTTTCGTCGTAGTTGATTGACTTGTATCGGAAACAATCCACTACAATTCCGATAGCATCAATCTTGGATAGAGGCACTCCCCATTTAGCAAAAGGTTTCAACCATCCAGTTAAATTTTTATATCCCCAGTGTTTAATCTGGGAGTCTCTTTCACTCTTATAGTAATATACCTTCCCGTCTACGGTTAGTGTGATATTACTGTCGTGGTCACAAAGACGCAATCCTAAAAAGTTCATACTAATCCATAAAAAAAGAGGACCCGAAGGTCCTCTCTATATATGCCCGTTTGGGCAAGGATCACATCAGGTTGGCAACCTGAACGCGACGATAGTAGCGGTTGCTGTTGGCGGTCAGAGCGCCAGAACCCTGAGTAAGACCTTGAGCGAAGGGGTTGGAGACCATGCCGTAGCGGGTCTTGAAGCCAATCTTCGGCTGGAAGGTGTCGGGGTTGATAGCACGAACCTGCTGCAGAGGAACGTAGGGGCAATAGAACAGACCAGCATCATAGGCGCTGCTACCCTTGTAACCAGCAACGTAGAAGTGCTTATCAGCAACGTTGGCAGAATAAGGATCAACGTAGACCTTGATACGACCGTTCAGAGTACCGACCAGGGTGCTGGAGGTGTCATCGGGGATCAGACCGTTGTTGCCGTTCAGGGCAGGGGCGTAATCCAGAACACCAGCCATGGCGAGGGCGGAAGCAACGTCTGCAGAGCAGATCAGGATGTTGCCCTTCCCGCGACGAGTCTGATGACCGATAGCGTTAGCATCACGCTCAATCTGGAACAGAAGACCCTTGAACTTCTCAACGCTCCAACGACCGTTGGAATCAACGTCAAGGTCAAAGATACCAGCGCTAGCGGTATTGTTCTGAGCACCAGCGACAGCGTTGGTGTAGACGGTACGAACAACCTCACGGTTGATTTCAGCAAGGATCTCAGTGCTGAGGATGTTGCTGAGTTCCTGCTCGGCATCCAGACCATGAATTGCCTTCAGGTCTTGGGCAAGCTCAAGGCTGTACTCAGCTTTCAGGGCACGGGACTTGGCAGTCACGGTGACCTTTTCAATGCTGAAGCCCATCTCGCGGAAATCAGTACCCGATTCGCCAAGGCTCTCAGCGGCAGCGGTATTCATGCCAGTAGCATCGCCAGTCAGCTCATAGGTGCCAGCAGGGCTGTCATTGAGGAGACCAGGGTTGTTACCTTCAGCATCGTTGTCGGTGCTGCTGGAAGCGCCAGGATCGTAGGTGGTAGACGTGTCGCCACCAGAGAAACCAGCGTTAGGCTCGTTGAAGAATGCTTCGTCGTAACCAGCGCCAGCGGGGTTGGTGCCAGTGCCGTAGTTGGAGCGCATTGCGAAGATCAGTCCAGTAGGACCAGTCATCGGTTGTACACCAGCGATGTCATAAGCGATCAGCTGGGGCATGGAGCGTCTGATCAGGGAGATCAGAACGGGGTCAAAACCTGCGACAGGACCAGTAGCGGTAGCGCCGCCACCGAAACCACCAGTGCCAGCGGCCATGGTAGGTGCCTCGGTCAGCATTTGTGCCTCTTCACGGGCAGCAAATTCTTGGTTTTCCAGAAGTTGAGCGACAACCGCTTTCTTATGAGAATCAGTAATCTCAGGGAGAGCTTCGTGATTCAGAACGGGTGCCCACTTCTCTTGGAGTTGTTTAAGATCAGCCATTGTTCTCCTAAAAGTTAGTTAAGTGGTTAGTATTTACAAATAATGACAAATTATTTAGACCAGCGGGACAGGGCATCAACATACGCGCCCATAGCACCGTTGTACTGGGTCTCTTCTACCAGAGGCTCTACATCCTCGGTAGGATCTACACTGGGTGCAGACTCCTTACGGGTGAAATAAGACTCTTTGATAGTAGTGATTTTCTGACGAAAACCTTCTTCACTCTCAAACTCAACACCCTCGGCAAGAGAAGCAAGCTTCTCCTTTTGGGTCTCAGTCAAACCAAGACCGCACTCGTTCACGATCTCCATTTTCATATAGGCACCAAGTTGCTTATTCAAAACAACATTGGTTTCAATTTGCTCGTTGAGTTTTCCTTCCATCTCATCAATCTGCTCAACCATGCCATCCAGCAGGTTGAACTTCTCTTCGGGAACACCAACATGGTGCTCTACGAAAAGGCTCTTGAGGCCAGACATGAACGACTCTGCAATCTCGTTCTTTACGCCATGCTCAACAGCGAGGGTATTCTCCTCCATCCACTGCTTAGCGGCGTATGACAGATAGTCGTCAACTTTGTTGGCCAATTCTGTTTTGATCTCCTCTACCTGTTCGGTGAGAGCAGATTCAAATGCTTCCTGTACAGCGGCAACCTCAGCATTAACCTTAGCGGTTACTGCTGCTTCAAAGATTGTTGCTGCACGCTCTCTGAACTCTTCTGAGAGTTCTTCACCAGCGACAAGAGCGTCAACATCTTCAGTAAAGTCGTATTCGGCAACAACTTCCTGCTCTTCGCCATCTTCTACTTCCTCCATTCTAGCGGATGCATCAGAGGGCTTAGTCTTGATTGACTTATCGCCTTCATGGGAAACTGGGGCAGCGGCTTTAGCACCAAGATTGGTGGTGCCTTTTGCGCCTTCCTCAGTTTTGTTATCGGTTCCACCGATGACGGTATCCTTGGCACCCGAGGTGTCAATGGACTCACCAGGCTTAGCGCCTTTTTTGATAGCAGCGACACCAGTTGCAGCTTCTTCTGCCACGTCTGACATCTGTGCCTCAAATTCTGCGTCGCGGTTATCGGACATTTTAGAATCTCCTGTAGTCAGCATTTGCTTTTCTATGATTATTTATACTTTACAAACTTTGTAAAAAGGATTTGAACGCGGAAATTTTCCGCTCTTGCAGGTTGATAATGGATGCGGTATCAATCTCTTTCTTAAGTTCAGCAATTTGTGCTTCCTTCAGAATTCCATTGTCCCATACCCACTCTTTACCTTCCATGATTCCGTCAACAAATGCATCAGGAGCAGAAGGATCTGCTACAATGTCGGCAGCAGTAGCGAGCATAAAGTCATCCTCTACAATCGCCATGCCTTCTTCTTTGCGGATGGAACCCATACCGCGAGAAGAGACGCCAAGTTTCACACCTTCATCTAAAAGCGATTTTGCAATGTTACCCATAGGGGTGTCTAGCAGTTTCGCTCTACCAACAAAGTTGTTTCCTTCCTGCGTCAGGTTTACGATCTTATGTGAAACGCGATCAAGATTGATGGAAGGTCCATCGGGATGACCGAGTTCGCCAAGAGCGCGACCCTTCGTAATGAAGTTCTCATCATATTTAGCAACTTCGCGGGCAAGAGTTTCTACAGGGTAGAATCTACCATTACGGTTCTTAATCCCGCCTTGAAGGAAAATCCCCTCAATGAAGTGAGATTTTTTGCCTTCGGTATCTTCGGTTAGGAATTCTACGTTAAGGATTTCCTCACTGATCAGTTTCATTTTCGGGTTCCTCTTCGGGTGTTACTTCTGGTTCGGGTTCTTCAGAACTTGCCTCAGGAGATTCCACTTCAGGAATATCCGTATTGTCTGGAAGTTCGTCAGTCAATTCGTCAGCCACTGCCTGAGCAGTAGCATCGGGATCAAATCCCCACTGTTGTGCAAATTCAATTTTTTTCTGTTGAACTAAATCGTAAGAGGTGGCATTGAGTGCGTCTGCGACAGCATCAATTGCACCAGATTTATCATCAGCAAAAATCTTATTTACAATGTCAGTTGCAAGTTCTGAAGGCATGATAAAATTTCAATGATATGTACTATTTAGATTTCTCCACGCTTAGCATCTTCCGCACTTAACTCTTCATCTGAGAAAAGGGGTTGCTGCGCGGGAGCGCCACCTTCAGCGGGGGGCATTTCGCCACCACCTTCAGCAGCCATCATAGCTTCTTCGGCAGGATCTGCAATCTTACCGTCTGCCATTTCCGCTTCAATTTGTTCATCAATTTCGGCAATCTCAGTATCAGATTGCTTAAGAACTTGACGGCGGATGTAATCAATACTAAAGTATTTACCCACGAATGGGTCCATAGTATTGACAAGGTTCATACGCTCATTGCGGATCTCAGTCTCTTTGAGTTCATTGAAATAGTTATCTGCAATGTAGTTGATCTGAATATGTTCCTTGTATTCATCCCATTCTTCAATGGAGATGATACCCTTCAGGATCAACTGCGTCTTAATAAGATCTATGAAGAGTTCACTGAATCTCTTACGAAGACGTGCGATGAATTTTTGGAATTTAACTTCGTCGCGAGTAATCTCTGCTGCGCGGCCGATGTTAAAGGTGGTCTCGGTTTCTAGTCTGGAGGTGGGGACGTTGAGAGATTTGTAGAGTTTTTTCTGGAAGTATTTGACATCCTCCAGTTCGCCCAGATTTTGACCACCAGGGAGAGTAGTAATTTCCGTTCCTCTACCACCTTCACGGCGAGGTAGCCAAAAATCCTCAAGCATTGACATAAACTTTTTATCGTCTCTAATCTCGCCAGTGCTAGCATCATAAACCAGTTTATTACGATAGCGACCCATAACCTCACGGAGGTATTGTTCGGCTTTCTGCTTAGGCAGATTACCCACATCAATGTAGAAAATTCTTCGCTCTGGAGCACGGGACAAACGATAAATGACAAGAGAATCCTCAATCATGCGGAGTTGATTTACCGCCTTGATTGCCTTATGCAAATGAGACAACACCATGTTCTTATTCAGATCCATGATGCCACTGTGGACATATGTAATGGAATCGGGTGCAATCTTGAGACCCTGGTTTCCAGTTTGTTTCAAACCTTTGGGGTTGTAAAGGAAGTATTCAACCTGTCTCTGTGATAAAGCGTCGTTAATATCTGACGCAGGACGGTTGGGTTTCTGCTCAACTTCCTGTACTTTGCGAATCTTGCGGGGGTCAATATATCTAATATCTACCAGACCTGCCTTAGGATTCTTAGTGTCAATAACTTTGTGGTAAAAAAGTCTGCCGTCAACATACCAACGACGGAAGATTTCGTAAGAACGGTTCTCAAAATCCAACAGTCTTAGGACTGTATCAAACTCATCTCTGATAAGTTTTTTAATTTTATCGGAAACCTTTAGGTTGGAGAGTTCAATCTCTACGGGCACATCATCAAAGTTACCGCAAATTGTTTCATTGACAATATCATCTACAGCAGAGTCGCACTCTGGTTGCAAAATCATGTCGCGGTAACGACCAATCAGTTCGTACTCGTTACGAACAACACCGTCAATGTCTACAGTATAACCATAATGAGCGCCACCCGAAACAGGATACGATCCGTCCAGGTTATCTTTTTGCACGAATGAAGGCCCCTTTGGGGCCTTCTTCGCTCTTTCAATTGAAAATCCGAATAGTTGAGACATCAACCGCTGGTCCTATATTATGATATTATTTAGGGGGTCACGAGGACCCCCCTTTTTGATCAGGCGGTGATTCCGTTAGGAATTGCCTGCCAGTATTGTACTTGAAGTTCAACGGTGAACTCTTCTACAGCATCGTTGCTACCGAAATCAAGATCAATAGCGGAAACGTTGCTGGGGAATACGTCAGTGAACTTATAGGATCTCAGGATGTTTGCCTTATCACCCTTGCTCGCATCACGAGAAAGTTGGTGAACAAACATGTCTGCGAAATAACCAGTTGCATCCTGCTCATCACCCAGACCAGTAACCTGAGTAATGTTTTCGTTTGCAGCCTGGATTTTCTCTACCCAAGTTTCAAAGGCATTTCTCAGAGAGAACTTACTATCATTCATAATAGTAACAGTCCAAGGTTCAAAGGTTCTGTCGCCAGCGATCTTAAGAACGCGACCACGGAAAGGAACCTCAATGATGCCCATCTGTGCCGAAGGCAAGTTCGCAGCGCGAACCGTGAACTTACCCAGGTCGGAAAGACCCGACCCATTACTGATAACCTGAGTAGGAAAAGCGAGATCTACTTGGAATAGGTTAGGTCTCGCAAAATCTGATACAACCGATGACTTAAAGTTGTCAATCGTTCCTCTTACTGCCATTTTTGTTAGCCTCCGTGCTTAATTATTATTTAGATTACGAAGCAATTTCAGAGAACGAGACACCAGTTCTCGTTGCGGTGAAGGTCAACGTGATGTAGTTAATCGTACGGGTCGGCTTAACATAGATCTCAGCGTAGAATTCGCCGCGATCAACAGCATCGGCGGGATTGTTCTCCTCGTCACACTTAACCAGGAAGTCGGTTACACCGCGACGACCTTGTACGTCACGCAGGTAAGGTTCAACCAAGTTACGGAACAACGAACGGGAAGTCTCATCGTTCTGCTCAAAGAGTTGTGCCTTAGCAGACTCACCGATAACTCTCTCCAGAGTCAGGAACAGACGACGAACGTTGATGCGATCAAAAGCAGACTGATAACCCAGAGCAGTCTTATCACCGAACAGGACTACGCCCTGACCAGGGAAGGAGACGATGGGGTTAACACGCTCAGCATACAGTTTGTCACGCTGATCCTTATTGGGGGAATAAGCGAGTTTGATAGCGTTTCTCAGAACACCACGAGAGAAACCAGCAGGAGAATACCAGGGATCCTGATTTACACCAGTCTCAAGGCAAAGACCTGCAACGTCACCATTACAAGGAATGTAACGATAGACATCATTGTACTTATCGTAGATATACTTGTAACCAGCATCCAGAACAGCGTAGGAAGTGGAAGAGATATCTTGGAAGTACGCCAGAACTCTTTCAGTGATCAGGTCGGAATTGGTCTGACCAATCACATCAGCACGCATGGGCGAGAAGAACGCAATGCAATCCTTACGGCTGTTGACGATGTTAAGGATAGCGTTTGCCTTAGCGACAGCAGCATCCTTAGTAACGCCCTGAGGACCAGAGAGAATGTAGTCAACCTGAACCGACTCAGCGTCAGAAACCAGATTGTAAGCGTTGCTAAAATCAGACGAGGTGTTAGCGTAATCGTCAGCACCTTGAGCGAATGCAAACTTCAGCGAACCGCCTTGCTTACCGCCAATCATGTGACGACCAGAGGGCTCGTCATGGATAGACTTGTTAGACTGAATGCGGTTGAAGTTGCGGTTTGCAGCAACAGCACCCCAGGCACCCTCAGCGAGAGTAGCGTTAACAGGGAAAGTCTCGCTAGTGTGAGCACCAAAGTAGATGTAAGAAGACGACTGCTTCAGTACATTGGGATAGTAGTTGTTCTCACCAACAGTAGACTTTGCATCGGTAGCCTTGGACAGACCAACATACTTCTCAAGGAGAGTATTAGGAGTACCAGTCAGAAGACCGTCACCATCAAGAATGATGATGTGAACTTCGTCGTTAAAACCACCTTTGTCGGAAGCATACAGCGAGGTGCCAGGGCGGGGAGCAATGTTCACCCACTTCTTACCAGGCAGATACTCACGCTCGGGATACTCGTCGCGAACTGCGCTTACGGTAACAGCAGCGGCGTTCTCATCAGTAGTAGCATCGGTAGCAGCGAAAGCGGCAGAACCCTTAGTCAGAGCAACATGCAGTTCACGCTTAACACCGTCATCAGAAATGTTACCAGTAACAGTGCCCTGCTCAAGGGTCATGGTGTCATCAATGATACCAGTGATACCAGCACTAGGAATTGCGATTTCTACAACACGGTTGGTTGCATCCCATGCAATAATTTCTACGGTCTGATCAACGCCACCAATTTCAATGGTAGCAGCTTCTTCAGCACCAACGAACAACCAAGTTACGTTGTCATCAGATGCTTCACCAGAGGTGTGAGTAGGTGCGGTAGCACCAGCAACTCCTGCAGTCTGTGCAACATAAACGTTGCCACCATTGGAGACTCTTTGATACTGCTGATAATACGCAGCAGTTGACCAAGCCGCTTCTTTGGGAACAAAGTTGCCGACTACACCAGAGTCAAGAGTCAACTTGATGGTATAACGGAATACCTTACCAGATTTGTTACCCGAGGTCAGCGACTCGCCGACAACGAATTCAAAATCATTACCCGAAGAGGGAGCAGTAAGGGAGAGGATTTGATCTGCACCTGCATCGGTCATGAAGACGCGAAGGGAATTGCCATATACACCAGGGGTCTGGGCGGCAAAGGTCCAGTTGTTAGTTACGCCAGTCTCATAGCTGGTTTCGTAATTTTGCAAATTTTTAATTTTTACCGCAGCAGAATTGCTAACTGCATTTTTAAGATTGATGCCATCTGCACGGATGGTCTTAAGAGTACCACCATAGCTCAGGAACTGAGCGGCGGTAAACCAAAACTCGTAGTTGGTATCGTTGGGTTTGCCATAAGTGGAAATGAGATTTCTCTCATTGTTGATATCAACAACCTGCTCAACAGGTCCACGTTCAAAGGGAGCGGCGAGCGCACCAATATTAGCCAGAGCAACCGAGCTAACAGTGGTAAAGTCCCTCTCCTGAATAACAACACCTGGCGATAATTGTGACGCTGCCATGTGAATACACTCCTATAGAATACTGTGTCAGTTTTCTAAAAATATTTATAAATTTGAAGTTCTCTGATGCGCTATCGGTACTCCCACATGTACGCTTTATCCCCATATTCATCTACATGCCAGAGGTCTCCGCTGTTATCTTTGAACGTATCATCACTCAAACCATCATCAATGAATCCAAACGGTGCCATGTCCTGTTCAATATTTTCCCGTTGATCATCATAAATGCGCTGACGTACATCATTGTCATTCATTTCACGGAAATAATCTTGCAGTGCCAACCATGCAAATATTACTAGACACATAGCAAGGTCATCATTACATCCTTCTTCAGCTTGGAATGATTGTCCCTTTTCAATAAAGGTTGTAAGTTCCGCAATAATATCGTAGTCGTGTATTAGTAGTTTATCTTCTTCAATCAATGCCTTTAGGTTTGAGCATCCCACTTTCTTAACAGCGGTGCTCATCTTTACACCCATTTGAGTTTTATTGCCAGAGAAACCTTGACCAACAATTTGCCCAGCACGCCCTCGCATTGCTGCCATTAGAAGGTTGTCATACTCAAGATCAAAGTGTATAATATCTGCAACCTGACCACCAACATCATTTACCTCCACCAGAATAAACGCACCATTATAGTGCCTTGCAGTTTGTACAATAATGTTTGGGAATAAAAGTGGTTTGATTGTATTGTTCTTATATTTTGCCACCATCTTATATGGTAACGTTGTCGTATCTACCACAACAAACGCTGAATAGTCATTAGACACACCACGAGCAACGTCACATGCCATAACATATTGATGTCCCTTTATGGGTTGTTCAAAAATATCTAATCCAGCATTGCGTTTAATTGGATCTTCATACGCCATCACCTTTAGTTTTGACGGAGAGATCAACGTGTCAACCGATCCAAGGAACTCACACTCAAACTCAACCTTGAATTGTTGTTCCGATGTGTTTGCAATAGTCTGTGCTTTCCACTTGTCATCCCTACCTGGGATTTCTGACCAGTGAACTTCCGTATTTACATACTCATTTTTACCGCGCTCCGAATCATGCCACAACTTGTAGAACATGTTCATGCCGTGAGGCGTGGAAATGATAATAACTTTGGTTGATTTACCAGATGAAATTGTAGGATATACAGAGGAGAAGAACTCGTCTGCAATGTGGTTTGGGACGAACGCAAATTCGTCCAGGAAGATAACGTTGAATGACATACCACGAACAGCAGAACTGGACGTAGATGCTGCCATGATTTTAGAACCATTCTCTAGTTCTAGAGAACCACGGTTCCATTGAATGATGCCTTGCTGTAACCACTTTGGGAGATGTTCATACGACTTTTGCAATCTCTGCAACATCTCCCTAGAGGTTGCCGCTTTGTTTGCTAGAATAGCAACGTTAACTTCTGGGTTGAACAGAACGTACCACAACAGATAACTGGTAACAATAGTAGACTTACCAGACTGTCGCGGTAGTTTTGCAATATTGAATCTGTTGTCATGAAACTTTTGTACCATCTCCTCTTGAAAATGGTACATATCAAAAGGAATCAATCCCTTATCCAAAGACACAATTCGGACATAGTTTTTGATAAAGTATACTGGATCTTCCGCACAGCGAATAAATTCAGCAATCTGCTCTTTGGTAAAGTCCTGAGCAATGTTTGCTTTTTTAAGATTAGGATTACCTAGGTATACTTCGTTCTGCGCCATGTCAAATCATCGGGAATGGTCTATTGTTAGGTTGCCCACATATCTCAGCATGTTGGATAACTTCCATCTCCTGTCCAGGAGTATATTGAAATACTGCGGAGAATCGCGCAACCCCTTCATGTTCTCTATTGGGTGCCTTTGCTCCATGAGGAATGGAACCAGGGAACACTACAACTCTTCCAGGTTTAGGAACAATCGCATCTGTAACTTCACCATCACGAATGAAGACAGTTTCAGATCCCCACTTGTCCAACCACTTGGTATTTGGATAAACCATGAAACTCAAGGAGTCTTCTGATTCACCATCAATATGAAGATTAGGAGAATCCCCAAAACGGAAACAATTATATACCACTCTATGAAAGTCTGGAACTGGAATTCCAGATCTCTCATGGAAAGCACGAATACAAAACTCTTCAAAGTCACCAAAGTTGGGGTAATCAATAATTTGACCTAACGAATAACTGTTGAGATTCTGAGAGGGATCATCAAAGATAAGTTGCCAACCATTGAAGAGGGTGAAATAATCTTCCATCCACCCAATCTCTTCTTCAGTAAACAAGTCATCTAGAACGAGGACTTGCTCACGTTTCATCATTTTCATTACAAATTAAACCAAAGTACCGTGTGCTCTGCGAATCTCTCTGAGTTCTTCAAAGTCTTTTTGTTTAGTACCACCGTCGTATGCCCATGCATACCCTTCAGTGATCATTTGTTCGTTGAGGGAGAGTTCGGCGTCTCCAATGTAGAGCCACCCGAGAAGTCTACCGTATTTACCAACACCGCCGACAAGCTCAGTACGAACAACAAGCTCATCATCGCCAGAGATAGCACCTTCAAGCTTGTCCTTAAGCCAGTTGGTGGCATCGTATCCCAATGCTTTCTCTTCAGCGTCGCGTGTTCGTTTCTCTGGGGTGTCAACCCCAGCGACTCTAACTCTTTCTTTTTTATATAGATCAAAACCGAGATCAATCGTGACATCAATCGTATCCCCGTCCAGCACCCTATCTATGCTGATCACTCGGAAGTTGTAACAACTCTTCCGACTCGGGGGGGTCATCGCTCCCATGATTTTCCTTTTCATCAATGCCTAGTATATATGCGATAACGTAAATGACTCCAATCAAAAGGAGTACCATCATAATGATGATACTCCAGGTTACGTCATTAACGTCATTCAGTGGGCGGAGAAAGAGATTCATTTCATTTATCCTTCAATATTCGTTCTAGTTCGCGACGAACATTTTGAGATTTATATTTATCTCTCTCACAGTGTCTATATCCATACTTGCCATGAAAAATAGCGTGACCTTGATAAATCATGGTCACACCAAAAACAAATAATAGAATTGTGCCAATCAGTTCAATGTGATGGTTAGCCATGGGAAGATTGGTGGAATCACTCCAATAAGTCTTAGAAGACCCTCAGCGAAGAGAGCCAGGACAACCCACCCGACACACATACTGATGATAGAAGCATTGCGGTTGTGTTTGCGAATTGCGTCATCAATCATCTCCTGAACTTCGTCTTTAGTTACTGGGTCCATCACTATCCATCTTAGTGTTGTCTAAATCTTCCAAACGCTTTGCCCAGGTATCACCACCATCCATTCCTCTCTTGGGATTGATGCATTGGTGATTCCCCATTCTATTACACACTAGACCCGCAAGGTCCAATTCATTACCTTTTTTTCCAGTTCCAGACCAGTAGTGTTGTCCATTTATCCAAACTGCCCCACACTTAGGACATTCTGCCCGACTAACACTTAGGTCGGACATTTCCTTATCGTTTGCCATAAGTTTGATAGTGCTTCTTAAACGTGGTTGGTTCAATCCCGAGTTGCTTTTCCAACTTCCTTCGCATAAAGTATGCTCGGAAAATTACCCAGTGCCAGCGTACCTCAATATCTGCATAAGCGACAAGTCTCATCGTGTTGTCAATACCCGCATATGCTACGAGTAAAACGAACACCGCAACTAATAGATAAAATGAGACCATACGAGTATCACGCTGATACAACTATTATAGTCACTATTTAACGCTTGTAAAGCTACAAATGATTACAATTTGTAGATATATGAAGGAATCTTGAATAAATTATAAACTTTTTATATCCAAGAGTATCAGCAGTTCCACGCTCTAAGGGACTTGGACAGACGATCATCGCCTGTATTGTTAGATGGTTTTTGCCTCTTACGCATACCCTTCATTCTAGCGCAAAACGATGCGCGACGGGGGTTTCCAACCTTCTTTGATGGTGCCTTAAGGTCAGATCCAGGATTCTCTCTTTCGTAAGACTTTCGCCCCTTCTCATTGAGTCCGCCTTCGGAGTTCTGCCCTGATTTTTTTGTCCAGGCTGCTCCTTCGCAGAATTGTTTGAAGGTTTTAAGTTCATTAGTTTTGATAGCGGCTACAGGCGTATCAGTACCCTCAACGTTAAGTGTCTTCGGGTAATCTTTTTCGCCAGGTCGGGCAGGTCTCTCGCCACGCTTACGCTTAGCATGGATTCTATCCCAGAGTCCTTTCTTTTTGCCCTCATCAATACTGACTTCCTCTTTTTTGATTCCACCAATACGATCTACAAGATTGCCAAGTTTACGACCAATCTTGTCGCGCTTCCTTTCCTTGGGTTTAGGTTTGGGAGCACTTGCAGACTTACCTGCCCTTTGACGCTTAGCATAATCCATGTAGGATTCGCCCTTGCGAAGTTTTTTAGGGTCCGACTTCTGACCACTAGAAGACTTTTTAGCACCAGCAGCACGATCTTCACGAGCACGCTGGTTTGCGCCAGGTCCACCTAGTTTGCGATCTTTATCTGGATCGGGATCCCAAAAATCAGCACGTTCGGTGACAGTATCCTCTTGACGAAGTGCCTTACGACGCTTCTTCTCCATCTGTTTACGAGTAACAACTTCTCCTTGACCACGATTAGCATCAGGGTCATAGTTATTAGGTGGAGTATAGTTACTTCCAAAAGCCTTGATATTAGCTTTCACCCGCTTAGTTTGTTGCTTATTGCTGGTGCGACGTGAGTCTTCAACTAAATCGGGATGGGGAGCATACAGGGGTCCTTCATAGTTACCTGCGAATACTGATTCCTTTTTCATTGGTAATCCTTTATGTTTAGTTTTGGCAAACTTCTTCACGTCGGGTTTGGACATGGAGGATGCAGCTTTGGCAACCTCAGGCGAGGGATTTTCCATTTCCCCCTTCTGAGCCGCTCTAACCATCCCGAAGAATCTTTGTTGTTTGATGGACTTTGCAGGCATGTTATCAACCAGATATCTGCACTTCGTTGATATACAGGGTCATGCCATTTGTGCTATCACCCTTTGCCTGAATCTTAATGCTATTTCTAGCAAATGCAGTGCCAGTAAATGCAGCAAGTGCCGATGCATCAGCATCAATAGTAATTGCACCAGTTACAGGATCAACAGCAGTAACTTCTTTGTGAGAGAAGTTATATCCAGAGACAGCAGCACCAGAGATAGTTACATAATCACCAACAACGATGTTGGTTTGCTGATTGGGGTTATCTAAAGTTAATACACAAGGATTAGCAGCAGTTGCACCTGCAATCTTTGCTGCCTTGGGTTTGGCAAGTCTGAAGATTTCAGCACCATTTACAGCAACATGGACAACTTGGTCAGTCGTTACATCAGGAGCACCACCCCATGCAAAGTGATTGCTATGCGAATCAGCATTGATAAATCTGTAATATCCAGTTTTTACTGTATATGCAGCAGTTGTTTGAGGAGTATCACTATTATCAGTGAGACTACCCAAATCCTGCACGGGTACGGTTACATTTGATGCCATTTCACTAATCAGTTCTCTTCTGTATTATTTATCTCTTTTTGCTGCTTAAGCATCTTTTGCAGTTCTGCACTAGTGCCAACAAAGAGAGCATTGGTTACATTGGTTGGACCCTTTTTCTCAGTAGCATCCAAGTCCTTCATCTTTTTCTGAAGGTCAATCAACTTGTCTGCTACGTCTCCGACGTGTTTAATGAGTTGACCAGCAACTTCGTAAGCACGAGGATGATCTGACGCTCGTGCCACATCAAGTATGCCATCTACTGCCTCCTGTCCTTTCATGACAAGGTTATGTAGTTGGGCACGAGAGTATTCGTAATCTTGTTTGATATCAGGAGTATCAGTCCTTTTCAATTCACTCTTCGCTTCCTGAGCCTTCTCAATTTCAGCAGGCTCAGTTCCAAAGACTTCGTTCAATCCATCAAAAGCACTCATTAGACATCCTCATCTACACCCGAAACTGGGTTGCGTTGTTTTCCATCGTTGAAATATTCTATAGTCTCTCCAAATCCAAAATCATCATCAGCATCTGCCGTGATAGGATCGGGGACCACAGTGTATCTAACTTCTCTCGGTGCCGTAGCAACGTTAGTAGAAGTATAAGCGTCGGTAATGACCTTGGTGATAGTAGTGCTTTCCGAGACAGGGCCATAGATATAGGTCTTAACGGTGAAGTTTAGAGTATAGATGATCGCCCTACGAGTTGAGAAGTTCCCCTCATATTCGTCTTCATATGCAACACTATTCAAAACCACAGGTACATCCTTAGTCTCGTCCAAATCAGGAACGAGTTTCATCGGAAGGTTGTAAGATGGTTGGAAAAATGCTAGAATTTGCTCAAGGATTTCCAATCCATCTTCCTGGTTCTTAGAAATAATTGCCAACTCAAAACCAAGATTGTAAGGTACAGGCATATATGCTGTCTTACTCTTATCGGTTGAACTTACTACAGTTACTTTTTGAGTGGGACTTACCTTTCTACTAGCATCATAGTCAATACTATTGATCTCAAACGAGATTCTAGGAAGAGTAATCTGGACCCTTTTGTTTGTAGGATCAGCGTTCTGCTCCAAACGTGCTAGGAACTTTTGTTTGGGACCGTAGGCAAGAGGTACTTTCATGACCTCATCGTCCTTATGGATTTCAATGTTATTAAACATTGTTCCGAAGGCGACTACGGACTTCCTAAAAATCTCGTGGTAAAAATATTTTCCTAACATTAGACTGTAGTATCAGTTGTGGATGCAATAGAACCGAAGGGATTACCCTCAGTGAAGTCAAGAATATCATCATCCTCAGTCTCAAAACTGTAGTTCTGATCGTAAGTAGAATTCGTATTATTTAGTGTGTTATAAGACTCAGGACTCCATCTAGCACCAGAAGTCTGTCCAGTTACTGTTGATGCCGTGTTGAACACTCCAGTTCTGTTAATCACTTGGAGTTCTCTAGTGGAATTGTTCCAGGTCTTGACTTCTGCCCTAGTGTCTTTTGGCGAATAATCAATCGTGACAGTAGGTGCAGAAGTATAACCCGACCCACCGCTAGTGACAGTAATACCAGTAACAATCCCTGCAGAACTAACCGTCGCAGTTGCTGTAGCATTAGAACCACCTCCACCTGTTATAGTTACAGTTGGCGGCAAACTAGAGTTGTAATATTCTCCCCCATCAGTAACTGTAATTGCATCAACTGCATCACCACTAATAGTTGCTGTAGCAGTTGCGAGATACAAATCACCTACAACTTCTTCACCGACAGTAAAGTCCCCTGTACCACCAGGATCCATGACGAGTTTGATTGCGTTGGCAAACGCAGTTTCAATAGCGTCAATCTCAGCAACACCAGTATCAATCTCTTCGTCGCTGTATTCAAACAGTTCGCACTGACATTCCCAAACATATCCCTTTCCAAGTTGATAGAAAGGACGTTCAACCTCTACAAACTTAATCTCAAACAAATGTTTAGTTATGGGGAACCAAATTAAGTCCCCCTCATTAGGACGACCCTCTACATTGAGCGTCGCATTGTCGTCCACCTTTTCTGCAAACTTTGAACGGGAGAATATAAACGTTGTTTTATCTTCAATCCGAATTCCAAACTTGCTAAGTAACTCGCCTTGTCCTTCCCATCCTTCAACATTATTGACGTAGGCTCGGATCGCAAGTGCTTGATTAAACTCTGAACTTTCAACCTCATTGAGGATAGTGTCTTTATTGACATAGGTTCTAGGGAGGTAGTAGATATTTTGTCCATAGATTTCAATGCTTTCAATAATTAAATTTTCCATGAACTTCTGCTCTTGAGCAGATCCATTCAAGTTTATTCTACAGGCAGAAGTATAATCTGACTGTACGCAATCTGACGGAGTTGGATTAGAATATGTCATATTAACCTATGAGATCCATTGGGGGAAGTTCATACTCTTTACGGATTCCCTCTTCCAAGTCTTTTTTGAATTGACTTGCATCCTCAAGGATCTGCCGACCATTGAGTGTTACACCGCCGAGCATCTGAATACCATCATACTTACTGAGGTTGCGACCCCATTGCTGTTGGAACAATGCCTCAACATAGTCTTTCAACCAGTTATCATTGTATGCACTGGTGAATACCTCAGGATCCGTTCTCATGGTGCAGTCAACCATAATATAATCGCCAGTCTGCAGTTCATCCCATGAGAAGTCAAGATGAAGTCTGTTCTCTACTTTGTTGAATCTAATTCTCCTGTGAGCGCGTGAATTAGTTACCCAATCCAAGGTTTCTAGATACTGCGAAACCATGAAGTAGTGCAAGATCTGACTATTAGTAAACGAGTAGATATCGTTCAGAAAGATTTGATACTTAATGTTGAACATGTTTGCAGGAACTACGCTGCTGCTAGAGAGATTAGCGTATACCTGATTTACTCCCATGACATTGGGAGGAAGATCCACACTTAAATTGTTTTGATACCAATCGCCATTGTTAAGTTGAGTGCTACCCTGAGCAGCAGTCTTAATGGCGTCGGTAACCTGAATCTTGATTAGTTGAGTATTAGATCCGTCGTAATGATACTCCTGCCAGAAGTCAATCGCTTCATCAATCAAATCATCTAGTTGCTCGTCGCACACATTGATGTCAATGGCAGGATATCCCAACCTACGGAGGGCATATGCCTTTAGTTCGGCTTTACTAGCTGGTTTTGTTGCTGACATTTGTTATCAGGAGAATGAAGTGATTGTGAGAGTCGTAACATCATTTGCACCAACGACTTCTCCAACTTTGAAGAATCCGTCAACATTATCAATAGTGACCGAAGTTTCAGTAAGAGCAGTGATGACACCCGTAGATCCACTGGTGCTACCAGTCAAGGTTGCTCCGACTTCCATTGCAGTAATATCTGCCAGAGTGAAGGTTGCATTTTCAAAGACAGTCGCAACATCAATAGTTGCAGACTGACCACCACCAGCAATTGTAATTGTATCGCCAGGTGCATAACCACTACCAGCATTGGAGACAACTACGTTAGTAATTACACCAGAAGATGCAGTGATATTAACAGTCAGATTAGTTCCACTTCCAGTAGTAGTGGTAGCAACGTTGTTTGCAGTAGCATAACCAGTACCACCACTCAAGGTTGCAAAGTTAAACGATGCAACGCCACCTGCATTAGGGTTGACAATGGTAATAGTGTCATTGATGGCATATTGAGAACCTGCCTGGTTGATAGCAAGTCCAGTAATTGCGCCATTAGTAGTGGTAGTATTAACTGACAATCCAGTACCAGAACCACCAGTAGTAGCAACGTTAGTGCCGTTGGTATATCCTCCAAGTCCATTATTGGTAATAGATCCCAGAGTTACAACAACACCAGGAGTCGGGTCACCGTTAAGATTAAGGGTAAGAGTGGTTGCGGTGGACAGATTGTTCAGCATTGCACTGAGTTGTGCAAATGCATTGTCAAGTTTGTCCTGAACTCTTTGTTCGGTGTAGTAGAGATTGCCACCTTCAGCAAGATCATCGGTGTCATGGTTGCTGAGAGTGGAAACTGTACCAGTAACATTACCAGTAAGATCGCCAGTAACATTACCAGTAAGATCAGCAGTAACACCACCAGTTACAGTAAGAACATTGGTGCCAGTGTGGAACTTCATGCCAGAATCTGCTCTCAGAGCAGAAGTACCAGATCCGACAGAGTTGGCAACAATGCCGACGAAGTAGTCGCCAACACTACCAGACTGACTTACCGAAACGGTAGTGGCGTTGCCCGTCACATTACCAGTGAGGTTACCCGTGACGTTACCAGTAAGATCACCAGTGACATCACCAGTAACATTACCGAGAAGATTTCCAGTAACATCACCAGTAACATTACCAGTGAGGTTACCCGTGACGTTACCAGTTACATTACCAGTGAGATCTGAAGCGACCTTATCAACAGTAAGAGTCCAGTCAGGGTTGCTGTAGGAGAGAACTACGTTGTTGTTGGCAAAGATAGTTCTTCCAGAGGTTGCACCATATCCACTGAACGATGCGAGATACATGGTGGTTCCACCACCGCTGCCAGTGCTAACTGCAGTTGCGTTAGATGCGTTACCAGTCAGGTTACCAGTGACGTTACCAGTCAAAGTTGCAGTGATTGTTCCAGCAGAGAAGTTGCCAGATCCATCGCGAATGACAAGGTTGTTTGCAGCGTTTGTGCTAGAAGAAGCAATGGAGATAGTCGGATTGCCGCTAACGCCATCAGCATTAGAAACACCAATACCAGAACCAGAAACTACAACCTGTCTCTGTGCATATACACCAGTTGCAGTTCTAGCAACCAAACCAGTACCAGTCTGAGCAGCAAGAGCAGTAATATCAGAGTCATTAAAGACGGTCGTGATAGTTACATTAGAACTGCCGTTGAACGATACGCTTCCATCAACAACACCATCAACAGTAATTGTTCTGGCAGTGCGGAGAGCGTCGGCAGTAGTTGCGTTACCTTGAATACCTGCGTTACCACCGATACCGTTGTTGACAGTGATCTGGTTAGCAGAGAAATTACCAGAGTTTCTAGTAACAACACTGTTGCCAGTAGTATCGGTACTGCTGGTATCCAGACCATCAAGGAGATCGGCATTAAGGTTGTTGACCTTAGAGGTAGAGTTGATGATCAGAGGAGAACCAGAAGTGACGTTACTGGTAATCTGACCGTCAACTGTCAGGGTGCCATCAATGTTGGCATTAGCGTCAACGTCAAGGGCAGTTCCTGTAGAAGTCAGTCGCAGTGAACCTGCCTGCAGAGCAGCATCAGTACCACTGAAGACTTCGGAATTATTAGTTGCGTCTCTAAGGAAACGGAAGACTTCCAGGTTGTTATCCCAACCATAGAAACCAAGTCTTGCCTGGGTATCGTAGTATCTGAACTCAACACCACGGTCCTTATTATCGTCACTAGAAGGAGCAGTGTCACCACCAAGAGTGATAATAGGATCATCAATGGTTACGACCGTGGAGTTTACAGTGGTCGTGGTTCCGTTAACGGTGAGGTCTCCACCGATAACCATGTTATTTCTCAGTTCAGCGTTACCAGTGGAAACGTCAACAAAGAAGCTATTGACTGCACCAGCGTTATCGTAGACAACAAAGTCGCCACCAACGTACTGATTCTTTGTAATTCTTGCACCACCATCAACAGTAAATGCTACGTTACTATCAGCAAACGAGGTAACATCCTGAGTATTCGTGATGCTAACCTTACCGCTGAATCCAGTATTACCAGACTGAGTGGTGGCACCAGTAATCTCAATGTCACCAAAGACTCGCAGATCGCCGCCGATAGCAACGTTACGATCAAAACCAGCACCAGGGGCACAACGGAAACCACCGTCTGCACCATAGGTTCCAGTCAAAGTTTGCTGAGTAGTGCTCTCAAGAGTGGTGATACCAGCAACGTTGAGAGTATTGTTAAGGTCAACAGCATTGGCAACAGTCAGAGTACCAATAATATTGGTGTTGCCGTTGTCAGAATCAACGCTGAACTTGGTGACTTGAGATCCGTTCTGGATGAACAGTCCTTCGTTAGCAGAATTGATGTAGATGCTATCTTCAACCAAAAGTTGACCGCCAATGTTCGCTCTCTTCGCCAAAGACAAACCACCAGCGACATACAGAGCAGCAGAAGTGTTAGTAACACCAGTAGAGTCTGCACTATCCAGGATACGAACAATATCTGAGAAGTTGGTAGTGCCGTTAGTTACCGAGAAACCATTGTTGATAGTCAGAAGACCTTCAATTTCAGTAGCACCATCTGCAGATGCGACAGTAAACTTATCTACACCACCAGAAGTTCTAACTGCAAAGTTGGCGTCAATATCAACCGTGCCATTAAACTCGGAGTTCGCTTGGACAGTAAGAGTGTCGCTAGTAGAATCACCGAGAGTAACATTTCCGTTAGAGAACAGATCACGGTAGAATCTTACATCACCGTGAACGTCAAGAGTGCCAATAGCATTGGTGCCCTGACCAGAGCGACCAATAGTCGTGTTACCAGACTCACCGAGAACTTGGAACTCAACAGTATCGCCGTTGTTTACCTTACCAATGTAGAGATCATCACCAATGTGTAGATCGGTTGCAATACCAGCACCACCATAAACTCTCAGGTTAGAGGTATCATCTGTTGCATAAGAAGGAGTATATGCTGCTCTTGTACCTGTACGGAACTTATAACGAACTTCCAAGTAGTTCTGTCTGTTATAGTTCGCTGTCGTATCTTCCTTCTGTACGATTTGACCGTTGATGAATACATCACTATTAAACATGAAGTTGCCTTCAATGTATCCACCACCATCAAATCGGAATGCACCGTAGTCACTATTCTGAATTTCGTAGAGACCAGTAGATTGATTCAGAGCAATTTGGGGTTCTGCAGTGCTCTCAAGGTAAGTAAAATCCGAAACATTCAAGGTGTTGTTCAGATCAAGACCACCCGTTAGAGTAGTTCCTCCAGTAACACCCAGAGTGCCAGCAATAAGGGTATTACCAGAAGCAGAAGCAACATTGAATTTATTTGTATTGACGTTAAGGTCGTTAGTGATATCTACAACGCCATAGAAAGATGCGTTACCAGTCGTAGATTGCAGTTCAATACGAGTGGTTCCACTACCATTATTAAGTTGCAGAGTCTTAGAAGCACCTTGGATGACCATGTTGTCATCAAAGCGAGAGGTGCTATGGACACGCAGAGTGCTGTCAATGTCAACCAAACCACCGATGTTAACATCCTGAGTGATGCCGACACCACCAGCGACTACCAAGTCACCAGTCGTATTAGAAGTGGAATTGGTGTTAGTTGTGAGTTTCAGGTTACCTGCCAGGAGACCCGCGTCAGTACCGCTGAAAACTTCGGAACTATTCGTGGCATCATACAGGAACGAGAACCCACCTACATGCCCTGCTAGGTCGGTGTAGGAGTCATCGTAACCATAGAAACCAAGCTTAGCAGCAGTATCATAGTATTTGAACTCAATACCACGATCTAGGTTGTCGTCAACGGTAGGAGTTTGATCTCCACCCAAAGTAAATACAGGATCGTCAATCGTGACGGTCGTTGAATTGACAGTCGTCGTGGTGCCATCAACTTGGAGGTCACCCCAGACACGAACCAAACCAGTTACAGCACGGTCATCACCAGGATCCAAATGCATCGTGGTCTTGGCGGTGGCGATGTAGTTATCTTGGAATCTTGAGTCCTCTACATGGACTTTACCATTTGCATCCGATGCCTGAATATTTACCTTATCTTCGGATACGATATTGATAGTAGAAGTACCAGCACCAGAGTTAGTTGCACGAATGCTGAGTGCTCTACCAGATGCACTATTTTGAGTTGTTTGGAAAGTTAGGTCGCCATCCCCAGTCTTATCCAGTGTCTGAGCAACAACTCCGTCAAGAGTAATGTCAGGATCAGAAAAATAGGAACGGACATTGACATCAATCTCACCAGCGCCACCGTCGCCTGTATTATTAGCGCCAAACAGAAGATTGCCGCTCGTATCATTAACTTTGACGTAGTTAAGATAATTGAATCCTCGGTATCCAGTGGTGCTAGTAAGTTCCTGATCAAGTTCAAAATCTTCTTTTGTATTTCCATCAGCAAAAGAGATTCTATTATTTTGTAATTGAGTATTGTCTACACCGAGGGCGGCGATGGTAACGTGCCCGTTGCTGTCAACGTCAAAATCTTCCTGTGCAAACGAGGCAAGTCCTTTCTGTTCCGTCGCGGCGGCAGCGAGGTAGCGCCAAGACCCAGCATCGGAGGAATCAGTGTGAGAAGGAGCACCTTGACCTGCAGTGATGTCAGCAATCGCTTGATAAACATTTCCTCCTTCTTCAATTATGTCATATCTATTATATGCAGTGGCACCCGAGTATGCGGGATACTTACTACCTTCTCTGGCGGTAGCAATAGGAATAGTCAGAGCAGAAGTAAAACGACCATACTGATCAACAGTATATCTGGTGGAGTTTACAGTTCTGTTTGCTGCTTCGGGGAGGTTATCACCACCAACAGAAATCAGCGAAGGAATATTAAATTGACCTGCAGAATTCGTCCACTCAGTTTCTAGAGCGATCGTAGTATCAATAAGGTCAAGAGTTGGGTTACCAGCAACAGCGTTGCCGTTTACAACTGAAATCCTACCAGAAGAACCCTGAATGGATCTGGTAAGCATATTACCAGGAGACGATCTGGTCACAATACCAGTAGTCGTCAGGTTTGCAATAGCGGTAAGGTCGGAGTCTAGAGGTTGAACGTCAGTCAGACCCAAATCTACATAAGAAGAGGGTTGTGAACCAGTAGTGATCCTACCCTTTGCGTCAACCGTTACCTTAGTATATTGACCACTAGAAGTGGTTGTGCCATCGTAGTGTGGCAGGGAAATGAGAGTTTGAAGTGCTGCAGCAAGAGACAAGTTCTGCGAACCGTCAAATGTACCAGAACCAGAGAGGTCGCCAGACATTTGAATCTGACGAGGGTTGGCGAGACGGGATGCAGTTGCAGCATTACCAATTAGAGTTGCAGTGATGGCACCAGCAGAGAAGTTACCGTCAGCATCTCTAGATACGAGAGTATTTGCCGTGTTGGCAACAGACTCAATAGGTCGCTCATATGGGAGTGTGTTCCATCCCCTGACACCATCACCGATCTTGAATCGGTTGGTATCAAGTTCAATGCCTAATTCGCCTTGGGCTAGGGTTGGGTTTTCGTTAGCCCATTCCTGAGCACCACCGCGTCTAAGTTGAATTCTATTTGCCATCTCTTATATAGGGAACGGTGCAGGTACTGTCTCAAGAGTATTTATAAATGAAAAAAGGGGGTCTTAGGACCCCCCTCAGATCATTCTGCCTCAACCCCTTCGGTTACGTCGGGGGATTCGGGAGGCTCTTGAATGTAATAATTGAGAGTTTCCATGGCACCTTGCAGTTTCAGTGCTTGGATCTCGTTTTGTTTGATTTGCTCTGAGAGTTTGTTGTTTTCGGCAATCAGAACATTATAACGTTCCTGAAACTGCGTCAGGAGTTCCTCTTGTGATACCTTTTCAGTCATGATTCTTTTTTCAGTAGTAGTTGCAGGAGCTGCTTAATGTCACTCACATCAGATTTTAGCGTATCAACGTCACTTTGTAAAGCTTGATCGGTCTCCTTCTTTTTTTGGCGAGCATTGTACTTCGCCATATAATCCTCATACGCACTTTTGTCACAATTGACAATGGCATTTGAGTTTGGGTCACGAAACCATCCATCGTGACCCTCAACAGGAATTAGATCTTTATTTGGATCCATAATTACTTAGCAAGTGCAATCGCTCGGAAGTCTGCCAGCAAAGGAACACGAGCCTGATTAGTAGATTTCATAACAATCTTGATCTGGAATGCATTGAAATCTAGACCCTTAGCTTCGTAAGAGTAGTCTTTCCAAAGTTCCTCTTCCGTAGCGGTTGAAGTGTAGTTGGTTTGACCACCCATGTTGACCCAGTTCAGTTCATCCAGAGGTTGAGAAGAACCAACTGAGAGTGCCTTATAGTAAACTGCGAACGTAGTGTCCACATGTCTGCTAGAAGAGAACGAAACTTGCAGTGAAGTCGCTTTAGTTGCCAGACGTGTGAGTCTTGTAATATATATGCCCTCATTGGGATCGCCCTTAGGAGCGGTGGAGGGATCATCCAAGAGATCGTGACCACTGGTGCCGAAGTTCATGGTGTAACCAGTACCACCCTGCAAACCAGCATTGATATTATTGATACGGTTTGAAGTCGTAATCAAAGATGCGCGGTCAAGGTCAACAACAGGAGACACATTTTCAAGATCGGAATTGAGAATCAATTCCAAGGTGAACGATTTAGCACCAGCAAGTTCATTATCTTCATTGATTTGGGAACAAATCAAGCGAGGGTTGGTGTAATAGTTCTCTTCGTTGAGAATAATTTCATTGAAGGAACCATCATTGACAAAAGATTGCTGATCAATATCTGCTTCTCTACCCGTGCCCATAGAAGTACCAGATACGGTATTCGCACGAGCGGTAAGACTAGTTTTAGGCAGAATCAAAGTTTTCACATTCGGAGTGATAACTTCAAATGGTAGGTTTTGAGTTGCAGTAGCAAATACTCCACCGCCACGAATACCAGTAGTTGCAACCGAAGTCAGATGCAGCATGTAAGTATCCAGAGTCGGACAAGAGATTGAAGTATGTACCTTGTTAATCTCAATTAGAGGAACGCCGTCCAGGTTGTAGCACTCAACAATAGTATCATTGTCGTGAGGAACAGCTGCAGTGGTTGCAGCACCTCTGCCTCCAGTAGCAACAGTAATTGTCTTACCATCACTAGAGACTGCACTGTATTGGATGATCTCATCCTCAATCTTAATATAACCAGGGTTGGTATTACTAATTGCGACACCGTTTACAACTTGGTGGAAGGTGCCAGCAGCAGCGACCGAGATGCTAGTTGCGTCAGCGGCAAGAGCAGCAGTAAGAGTGGTAGGTCCAATTTCGGATTGAACACCAACAATCTCAACGTTATTTCTACGGTCAATCATGCCGTGGTTCTGATGGAATACCCAGCACTCACGCTCCTCACTGGAGTAAGTAGGTTGTGCAACTGGATATGCCCCTCTGCTGTCGCCAGCATACTCAGCACCACCACCAGCAGCACCAGTATCAATAGTACCAGTAATGCTGCTATTCTGAACATCAATCGTGTCATTGGAGAGATCAAAATCCCCAGAAACATATTTAACGGTCAGAACTTTGGGAGAAGGAGAGTTGTCCCAAGATACGACTTCAGCAGTTACACCACTAGTTGAACCGACAACAGTTTGTCCTGCTACATATTCACCGTTAGAATATGCAGAGAGGTAGATGGTTGCAGTGGCAGCAGAAGATACAATACCCTGAATGGTGTTACCATTACCATCAACAGAACCTGCCAACCAAGTACCCGTAACATCGGTAATAGTTACAGTATCGGGATCAGTAGTACCATTGAAAGCGGTGATTGTACCTTGGGCATTTGTCGTTTCCTGATAAATACGAGCGCCAACAGACAGAGTGTAGTTGGTGCCAGTAGCAAGAGTTAGAACTTGCTTAGGTTTAATAGTCTGAATTGGGTTGGTTACCAGTTCGTGTGTACCAGCGTTGCCAATTCCAAGTTCAGAGTTGTAGAACTTAGCAATACCGCCCGAAGTGTCAAACGATGCACGTCTAATAGTAAACTTAAGATCTTCGTACTGGTCGGCAGTCCAAGTAGATGCGTTCTGAGATTTGAACAGAACACCAGCATAAGGTTGTTCGGAGATTGTTCTATCTCCACCGATCTCAAGGTCACCCATTCTGGAAATCCAAATGGTATATTCGTTGGAGTCAGAAAGAAGAACAAAACAATATTCAACGGACTGTTTGATATAAACAGGAGCTTGGAAGGTAAAGGTAGTAGGAACTGCAGCGTTCTCAGAAATTTCAACTTGTTCTGGATTCAAACTAACGTCAGAGAACGGAAGAATAGTCTTAGAAGGATATCCATTTTCCATTGCACGAATCTGCATGGAGATCGGAATATTAGCATCCTTACTACCAAAGTATACATCAATGGAAGTCAGGAATACGCCACCCTCAGTGTCAACAATAAAGGATTGTGCAACAGGGTCATACCAACCAATCTGACGAACCTCAGTTCTAGTAGAGGTAACAGTACGCTGGTCAGTAACAGTATCCTTAACGATCTGAGCGTTTCTAACTGCAAGGATGTTCTCACGAACGGTTTGCAGTGTACCCTTTGCTGTAAACTCCTTCTCAGCAGAAGAATCAACAGTTCCAGGAACAGTAGAGTTAGTGGGACTAGAAGTGAAACGGAACAGTCTAGTGCCAGTTTTCCAGCGAGGATTGACATCCTTAACAGGTTTGGGGATGAAGAAACATCCTCTAAGGTATCCACGCTTATCGCTAATAAGACGACGATCCTTAACAACAGCACGAGCACCAGAGGTTAGACCAAGGAGAACCTCGCCAACCTGAATGTTTCCACGAATTTGAGGTTTTTTAATGTTAGCGAGTTGTGCAGAGTTGTTGTTTAGAATAGGAGTCTGAGAAGAATAAGACGAAGGAAGTGCCTCATTGTTACTGGTATATGGGTTAGTGTCATAAACACTATTTGGTTTCAGACAACGCAAACGGCAGTCAGAACTAAGACCCTTTACAATCTCACCAGGAACAAACGGAGTCTCGTTAGTTCTAGCATCTTCCTGAGAGTTCTTAACAAGTTCAATCAGTTTAGGAGTGCAATAGTTGGTGATGGGTTTCTTATCAAAGAATGCATACAACCGAGTCTTAGGCTTAGCACGGTTAATCGTGTAACGGATGTTTCTGGAACGGATCCAGGGGATTGCAGTTTGAGAAAGAATGGTATCACCGAGAGACTTACGCTCAATCTTCGGAATAACACGAGTTCTTACACCACGACGAGTCTGGTTATTAACTACACGATAAGTACGACGTTGGTGTAGATAGAACAGACCTTGACGACGACCAGCGTGACCAAGACGACCCAGACGGCGACCACCACCAAGGTTAGTGCTAGAACGATGGTTACTTCTACTGGTCAGAGTTTCACCAGTCCAGTTAGTTTTCCAGGCACCCCATTGAATCGGGGCAAAACCATTCTTATCAACGTTTAGGTCTCTAGCTACAGAAGAGAAGTCACCTTCAACGTTTTCAACACGAGCAGGAAGACGCTTAATGTCAATCCAGTCATCAGAAGCGGGAAGAAGATCCAAACGACCAATGAACGTAAATACGTTGAACGGGTTGACATTTTCTAGACGAGATGCATAGGGTTGTTCAACCTGCTGAACCTCAGTATATGGAAGAGTGACAATCAGTGCTTCTTCAAAGTCTTCGGGATCTGGACCAGACCACTGGACATTTTGAGAAGTCAGAGGATCAAACTCAAGAGCAACGTTGTTGGTGTAGTGAGAAGGTCTCAGATAACCATTCTGGAAGTCAAGAGATGCCTTATAGTCTTCGTTCAGAACGTCACCAACGTTGTGGTCGGTAAAGTCGTCAACAACATATCCATTCTTGAATCTGTTCAGACCATCATCATCGTAAGTAGTAGCATTTTGTGCCTCAGATTCCAACAGAGACAGGGAAGTGTAATACTCAACATTGGTCAGACGCTCTTCAATGTTACCGATGTCACGCATCGTGTAACGACGGTTGTTCTCAACTTGGAAAACGATATCTCTTTCTGGATCGTAATTATACGGTTTGTGCTCAATAGTTGCCAGGAACATGGCAGCATCCATTTTGTCGGGTGCCTGAGGTTCTTCATCAGACTTACCCTTAACAAGTTGGAAGTCACCGTCATGAGTGAGGAACAGTTTATCAATTCTAGGAAGATAGTAATCAAAGTCACAACGGAACGTTGTGTTAACATCCATCAAATCAAAGATAGTTGCGCTAGAATCATAAACGCGAGACGGGAAGTCAAGAGTGGTACAATTGACATAGTATGGAGCATTGACTGTACCAGAACCATTGGCAAGTTCTTTGACACCAGGACGGAAGTCCAGGGTGTCTCTCAGGAACATAATACCACCGTCAGGTTTCCAGGTAGGAATGTCTTTATATCCAACACCAACATAAGATTGTGCGTTGAAATAATCGCCAGATGCTTCATGAACAAAATAGTCAAAGACTACCTTAATTCGTCTTCTGGGAGCACTAAAAGTGGCACCGCGAACAAGACGAGAAATATCATAGTAATATGAGTCTTGTCCAGGGTTCAGAGTGTACTGCTCGGTGATATCAGTTGAACCAGTTTCAATGGCACCATCAGCATCAGAAATAAATGCGCTGATTGCATCACCATTACTATCAACACCTTCAACTAATTCTCCAGCAAGGAATGTTCCATCCAAGGTTACATGATACAGTTTAAGAGTGGATGAAATAAAATCAACTACTCTTGCTCTAGCACCAGAAGTTTTACCTGTGATGAGAGTACCATTTGCAAAGAATGCGGACTCAACCAGAGTTACAAAGGGAATCTTTGCTGCTTGATCATCATTAGATTCGTAAACAGCATGGACCTTATAAACGTCGTTCAGACCGAATGAAATCTCTTGGTCTTCAATACGAGTACCATACAGTCTGGAGTATGCTAGACCAAACAAAGGAGCATCGGTATTGTTAGAGGTCTTAGTAACTTCCAAAACCTGCATCTTAGCAGCAGTCTTAACCTTTCTCTGAACAACGTTCTTAGAGAAGGCAGCAGTCAGTTTGATGGTAGATACGTCATAGAGACCAGTTCCAGCACCACCAGGAGAGGTGATCGTCATGGTCTGACGGTCAGCACCGAAAGTAACTGCAATGATACCACCATTTACGGCAGCTTCCATGTCAATGATTTCACCAGTAGTATAGTTGCCACTGGATCCCTGGTTTTCAACAACCAGGACATAGTTGTCATTGTTGAAAGTTTCAAACTGCTCGTTCTCACCAAGAGTTACAGTTCTGCTACCATTGATGATAGTTTGAGCATTGTAAGTTCTATACGCCGTGAAAGATTCATCACTGATAGACTTGATAGATTCCTTGGGCATGTCAATGGTAAGGTTACCATTCTGATAGTCCTTAAGGAATACTCTGGGACGGAGACGAGTTACTCTAGTATAGTCACCATCTGCAACAGTACCAATAGTCTTACTGGCATCCAGAGTTACAGTCTGTGCAGAAGGAGTGCCAAAGATAATATCTGTACCACTGTTTTGGTTTGCAGTAGTAGTATTGATGTCTGCTTGAGTTACAGAAGTAATACGGAAGGTATTGGTGCCAGTAGGATCAGAAACACCAACTGACAGAACATCGCCAGGACGGAGGTCGGCAGCGAAGTTTGAAGTGAAACCAGACAGCAGAGCGTCAGCACCTGCAGGAGAACCCGAAGTCAGATCAACATTAAAGTTCTTACCACTAATATCTTCAGCAGTATTCAGCAGGAGGTCTGCAGTAAAGATAATAGTAGAGGTCAGAGAAGTGGGATCTTGGCGACCAAGAACCATTCTGGTGTCAATAAAGTCGTAATTAAATACGGCGGTGATAGAAGTCAGAGCTACGCCATCAAGATTGATTTGCTCAGTGTCTCTAAAACTACCCTTTACACCCAAAAGTTTGATAGTTGTGCCACTGATTTCACGAATGTAACCTCTAGCATTAGATGTGGCACCTACAATGAGATCGCCAACTTGCAAAGATGCTGAAACGTCTGCACTCGTGTTAATCACAGTGTACATGTCTACATCAAAGAAGTAGAGCATGTTTCCTAAAGTACCATTGACGATACCGCCATTGGTTAGGTCATGACTGAGTTGTGCAGTACGGCAGAAACCGATAATATTGCCTTGAGTCTGACCGTTTTGTGCAGGGTTAAAACTGTCACGCAGTTCCAGAACCTGATAGTTATAAGTCAGGTTAGGACCAGTAAGATTGGGCCAACCATAGATGTTGGTTACCAGACAAGACTGCGCCAGTTCAAAAGGAATAATAGTATTTTGAATGGAACGAGTATCTCTAGCTTTGGGAATATCAACGTACTTAGGAGCGATATTCTCAATACGATAACCCCTTACATATGCTTTACCTGGGGAAATCTCACATGCAACATATTCCTCAGATGCTACTTGACCATCTTCCGAAACTTCGCCAGGATCATAAACACCATCATTAAATCCATCATTCAGGTGCTCTCTAAAGTTGATATCAAAACTATCAACTGCATAGTCGCCAGACTCTTCGTAGGTACGGAGAGCCATCGTCTTCTCCAGTTCAGAGTATTCAGTTCTCTCAACAAACTGCTGAACCTTAGAGTTGACAATACGAAGAAGTTCAATAAAGTTTTTATCTGAAGTATCGTCAACTGCCTTCTTTACCAGAGTCGTTCTGATCCTAAATCGGTGTCCGCCAGGAGCCGAATAGTTACTAGTACCAGCAGCGTTATCGTTAAGAGAAGGATCGTCTTCCGAAGTAATAATAGATTCACTAACCTCTAGACCAACTCTGTAAGATGGAGTATTGCTATATTGATCAAGGATGATATACGATGAAGGAACGTCAACAAAATATCCACGAATAAAATATACGCCCTCATTGATGTAGGCAGAAGATGCAATTGCCGTAGCATTTGAGGGAAGCATTTGAGCGAAGGGAGAACCTTCCTCAATCAAGGTAGTACCAAAAGTGATGTCACCATCAGCAAACAACTGTTCGTTGTCCTTAAAACTCTTTGTAGTCTCTTCGGAAGTAGCATCAGCACTATCAATGTACTTCACATACAGAGTGATATAGCCGCGTTCACTACTAGCTGAAGAGATAGAATAAAGTACCTTTGCCTTAATACCTGTGGTAACACCAGTAATGATCTTACCGTCTAACTGTTTCCTATAAAGTTCAACATCAGCACCCAGGAAGTTTTGCTGCAGCAGAATGGCATTGACGTTCAAGTCATAACCAATCTGACCAGGGATGACCATCGCACCTTCCTTGAAGAAGTGCGTACCCATGCTCTCAATCTGATTTTGCATGATTGATTGCATGGTCGTGAGTTCACGAGCCTGGATCGGGAATCCAGGTCTGAACAGCACTTTATAAAAGTTCTTATCCTTGTCAAAATCGTCGTAATACGGCGTGACGTTAAGGTTAGTATTCTGCGGCATCTTTGGTACTAAAAATTAGAATTCAATAACGATCTTAATGTCTTCAATCTGGTCGTTTGCACGACTAATGGTCCTTCTATTATCTATGTAGATAACATTGCCACTATTAGATTCAATCTCGGATTTGGCATACCCAGCAGTAAACTTCATACCCAGATCATACTCAGTGTTATTGATCGTTCTGGAAGAAGTATTGGGAACTGCAGGGAAGTTTACATCTGGGTCACCAGATGCACCAGAGGAAGCACCCTGAATGGCATTTGAACCATCAAATTCATTCAAAGAACCAGTAACAGCAGGGAAGATACCGTCAACACGGTTTTGATAATATTTCAGAACCTTAGTTGTCGGATTCCATGAAACAACTTTACCAGTTGCGGTAACGGACTGACCACCGATAATACGAGTTTGGGTGATAGTCTCGTCAGGGATAAAGTTACCTTGGAAAGTTGTTGGGAAAATAACTGCCTTAGAGGCAGATAGGGTCAAATCTGAAAGAAGTTCGGAAGTACCAAACTTGAGCGGGTTAGTTACCAGACCAATACGACGATAGTCGTTATCAATCGGGAAGTCGCCAGCACCTTCATCGTAGGAAAGTTTGGCGTTAATCATGACACGATATGCACCCATTTCTACAACGGGATCTTTGCCATGACCACCAGGAGGAGGAATGATGACATCAATTTGTCCACCTGCACCAGTACCGATACCAGATACAGCATCAACGGTAACTTTACCGAAGGAGTATCCAGTACCACCAGAGGTCACCGTTGCGGAGATAACACGACCACCGTCAACGACAATAGATACGCGACCACCAGCACCGTCGCCATTGATTGCAACGTTATCATATGTACCATTATTATAACCAGAACCCGAGGAAGTAATAACTACACTATCAATCTCACCAGCAACAGCGTTAGAAGATACCGAAGCATCACTGAATACGGGCATGTAGTCAGCAGAGAAGAACTTCAGAACCTGTGCAACAGGAATAGTATACATATACTTCCACCTATAACCATCGGAAGTGGTAATAATGGATGTAGAAGTACCAGTGGGTTCAATAGTAGAAGGCTTACCGTTAGGGTCAGCAGGAGAAGTGCCGTTATAGATGCACTTGTATACTTGATAGTTTGAATTGACGACGTAGAAATCTGAATCGTAGAGTTTAGTCGCACCAGAAGACGCCGTATTCGTGGGAGAATAGTCATGACGATACATGTCATAAGTGAAACCCAAACCACCAGTGGTTTGTTCGGGGGGAATCCAGTCAATACGACGGACGACCTGAATCGTGTCGGCAGCAAGAACACGCTTCAGAGACATCATGTCATCGTAAGCATCAGAGAACTCGTCAAACGAGTCAACCGCTTGCGGCGGAGAGTTTTCGTTGTCCCATTCCTGGGGGCGACCAATAAAGATATACAGACGATCTCTATCGTCGCCAGCAACCACATCACTATCCAAAGGGTTTGGACCCTCTAGAGATTTGATGAATTTCTGTGCCGTAAAGATCCTGAACTGGTCAGTAAGTAGTGCTGCCATTGCCTAAGGTAGTTCCTCTTTGTTATTTATCGTACTTTTGAAACTTTATTCGTCGCGGATCAAAGTGTCATACTCAATACTTTGAATTCTCCACGATGCTCCACCTGCACCACTGACTTTTTCACCCCCAAGAATGACTTCAGCAACTGCACCATTACCAGTAGTGTCTCCATTAGCATTTGTAAAGGTGACGGTCGGGTGAAGAGTACCAGCAGTGATGGTCTTTTCATATCCATATCCACCACTAGTTACGGTGATAGATGAAACTTGGTCACCATCTCCAGTCATCGTAACTGTACCAGTCGCCTGAAGTTCCCCACTATTCTCAACAGTAATTGTTGGAATACCAGTATAGTCAAGACCAGGATCAACTACACGAATCTGTACTACTGTGGATTTCTCAGAGAACTCATAAAAATATCCATTTATACCGAGGTTGACGTTATTTGTAAAGTATGGTTGTGGGTTAATTACAGTCAGAGTTTTATTTGCTAGATCCCAGGATTCAACTGTTGCCTGAATACCAGAGTTTTGACCAGTTACAGTCTCGCCAACAACAAAATTAGTTGCGTTGTTATCCGTACTCAAAAACTTCAATTTGAGTCTGGAAGTATGTTCAACGCCATCACCCAAAGCACCTGCAGATTCAATAGTTGCAAACTTAAATGGAATGGATGCATCCTTGACCTGATCACCGATAGAGAACAGAGTAGTATTTTGTCCACCTTGAGTCTCTTCAATACCATATTTGGATGAAGGAATTCCACCATCAAGATTGATCTGATTTTCAAAATCAGTTCCAGTATTTACAACATCTGGAATTCCATCACCAGCGCCATCCAACTCATCATCATCTTCAAATGCTTTGTCGGTTAGAGTCAACTGATAAACTACAATGTCATTACCGATAGAATCAATAATAACATGTGGCAATTGAAGTGCGTTTGAAGATGATTGAGTTCCAGCGTCAAATGCGACCGTTCTATCTGAAGTAGAGGGAATACCAGCATCAATGAAAGCAAGTTCATCAATCTCAAAGATTACAAACAGTTCTCTAGTATTGGGATTCCAATCATATACTTTTGCAATTTTGTTGGATGCATTTTCAATTCTACGAACAAGTCTGTCTCCTACATTGAATTCGTAAGTAGACACGCCATTAACGTTCTGGATGCCATCAACAATAACGCGCTGGTCATATCTAAAGTTAGTTCCACGAGTACACCCTAAGAACTTTTTCGCGTTCTTACTGGTGTATTCAATAATCTCTTTTCCCAGAATAAACGTACCAGAACCAGGGAATGCATCAGTTGATTGTACAATTACTTCATCATCACTGGTGTTGAGAGACTTCTCAAGTGCAGTGATGTAAAAAGATGCCGAATTAAATGACTGACGATTCCTAACTTTTCTCTTTACGTTTACCAGTTTTGTGAAGATGATATTTGGTGGAGAAGTGTATCCTCTACCAGGATCAGTAACATCAATACCGACAACTTCGCCTTGAGAAATTCTAGCCGTTGCCTTTGCGCCAACACCACCGCCACCAGTGATCAAAATATATGGTGGTTCCTGATAGAATCTACCAGGATTTGCAATGGAAATGTCGGTAAGAATGCCTGAAGTGTCAATGTTAGCAACACCTTCAGCACCTTGTCCACCACCACCTTGGAAGAATAGTGTAGGTGGAGTGATGTAAGATCTACCAGGGGAAACCAGGGACAAACCACTGATTGACTGAGTTACTGGGACTGCTGTTGCACCAGATCCTTCACCACCGAGAATATCTGCTCGGGCAGTTCCAAAATATCCATCACCACCAGCAATCATCTTAACGTACTCAACCTCTCCAGGATTGGATTCGCTAAGAATTACTTCTGCTCTAGCACCTTGAGGGACCTCAAGATTTGCTGCAGGTGGTTGTTCACCATATCTAACTACCGAACTATAATAATATTCTCCGATACAATACGGATATTCTGGATCTCCAGATGCATCTGTAGTTAGGAAGTATGCGTAAGTTCCATTGGGATACTCTGGAGTTACACAATACCTACCGTTATATTCGTCAAGATCGCCAACATTGGAATCATAGATATAATCTTCAATGAAAGTTCCTGCAGTGTGTCCAAGGTTGTTGGACTTATTTCCCATTAACGGGTGATAGTAGCAAAAATAACTAAAGTTTGCAGGTGAATAATCAGGAATTACAATTTGCAGAGAACGAGTAGTTGCTGCTCCAAATCCAGAAATGTAATCTGCATATGATACTGCACTTCCATTTAGGAAATATGTTACTCCTCTTTCATATAGATCGTCTCTGTCCTGTGGAGTTCTGCCAGTAGCGTGCCACGCCTGTCCAGCACTATCTCCGATTACATCGCTGAGTAAGATAGGATGCTGTTGATTGGAAGCATCATCTTGATTGAATGTGATCGTGTCTCCACGATTCAGCAGAAGTACAGGAGCAACTGCGTTTGTAAATGAACCACCATTAACAATATATTTGTTGACTCCATCTACTTCCTGCACAGTAATTGTGTAGGTTGCGGCTGCTGGTGTATTGATCGTGGCACGATTACCATCAATCTCAACACCAGTTCTTAACCGATATCCAGTCTCAATTCTCTTTACCGCAGACTGGTCATCAAGAGGAGATGTGTAACCATAAGGACCGTAGATTGGATATCCATCATAAGATATTCCAAGGACTTTACTGTGACCATTAGTATGACGAGACTTATCTCCACTAAAATTGGAAGTTGAGAAATAAGATTTAATATTAAAAAGACCCTGAGAAAAAGAATCAATTATCTCAGAATCTTGAAACACATAAAGATTTTCATTAGTTGGATACCCATGATAGGCATCATGATCATAAAAATTAGTTTTTACAGCATTGTAATGGAATCCAACTGGAGGAACCCCATCAGTGCCAGCATCAGGTGAAAACAGAGGAGAACCATTGGCTAAGATACCAACTTGTTCTGACCTACGCTCATCATTATTTAATTTGGGAATATCTTTACCACCACGATATACAATCACATGATTGTAATTTGAGGCATAAATGTTGTTATTGTTAAATGCACTGGGAAATGAACCAGTTATAGCAGGGTCAGGAATATTGTTAGTTCTCAGGATCAAGCGATCCCCATCAAATGCACCCGTTGTAATGGAAACTGATACACTAGTAAGAATAGATCTTACATCAAAAGTATTGATGACTTTATTGTCATCCTGATTTGCCGTAATGTTGATTCTTAAAGGGTCATATCCCTTACCAGAGACCAAGACTCTGACGTGAGTAATCTTACCACTCTCAATGATTGGGTATAAGAGTGCAGGTATTTCGGGTGTGCCGCAGTTGTCTACCTCTAGTTGAGGAGGATCTGCAGGATCGTATCCAGATCCATTCTCCAAAACGACAACACTAGATACACCAAACTCCTTATTGAACAGGGGTTTGATTACTGCTCCGCTTCCAGGTACTGTCCTTGCCATTTATTATTACGATACGATTACGATCTGATTGCCCATTGCACCATGAACAGTGCATTGATAATAAAGAGTAGCAGGTGCATCCATGGGAACTACGAAAGTAGTTCTTCCTGCCCCATCATTCGTGACACCAGCGGTATAGGCAGAACCACCAGAAGACTGACGAATTTCAAATGGGTGGACGGTGTATAGTGCAGAATTATTAAAGATGTAAGTATGACCCCTATGCAGATACAGAGGAGGATCATTGATAGCACCACTGAAACCAGGACCACTGAAAGTATAGTGAGAGTTAGTTCCATCTGTACCAAGAGTCCATTTCATCGCAGGCGAACTAACGGGAACCCAGTTGTTCCCATCATAATAAAGAGTATCACCCTCAGCAGGAGTTCCAGTAAATGAAAATCCTCCACCACCAGTGTAGGCAATGGTAAGGGTATCTCCACTAATCGTGGTTGAGATGTCAGTTCCACCAGTAACAGTCAGCGTGTCAGTAGCGCCCAGAGCGGTGGTAGAACCTGTGTCAGCATTGAAGGTAGCGAAGATATTACCACCACCAGCACCACCACCAGTGCCAGGTTCAAAGCGACCGTTGACAGCATTCCAGGTAGGAACTTGACCGTCAGTGTAATTCGTATCTTGAACGTTTGAAAGATCTTGGATTCTGCCAGTTTCGGTGTCAATCAGGTTGACCCAGGCAGTTCCGTTTGAGTAGTATGCTTTACTTACATCAGCAACATAGGCAAACATGCCAACGTAAGTGCTGAATACTGGAAGATCGGATGCACTCGTATATGGTGCATTCCACTTGAAGAATCCGTCAGCACCATCAATGATTGTATCGGTGCCGTTAGATCCATTTCTAAAAATGATGTCTCCAGTACCATCAGACTGAAGAAGAATATTACCATTATTAGAGGAAACAATGTTAAATCCGTTAACGTTGAGGTTTTCCTCTAAGAGGTTTTTATTTGTTGGTCTGGCAGGAGTGAAAGCACTTCCATTCCAGGTCAGTGCATCGCCTACATTTGGGGATGCGGTACTAACTAGAATATTTTGAGCGCCAGCAGTTCCGCCGAGGGCATCATACAACTCGGTGAAGTTTGCATTGACTTTGGTGCCACCCGCTCGGAGGGAGTCACCCGTTCCGTCGTTGGCAGCATTACCTAGTTGCAGAATTTCTTTTGCCATTAGACCAAGGTTTTTAGTTATTTATTAGAGTTAAAATCAACCTGCGCTGAGACCACCACTCTCAATGTACTGACGTATCAAAACGTTCAGACCTTCGTTGGTATCATGTCCAGCATCACTTCTAGCATGAACAACAGCATTAGCAAGATATTTGTAGAGATACACGTTTGAATAATCATCCATGTACTCTCCCTGCAATTCTCCTAGTTGATTCCCAGTGTATCCCTGAGATTTTGCTAGTGCCCAGGCAGAGAACTGAGCGGCATAAAATACGGTATTTGGAACACCAGCACTACTACCTCCAGCATAAGGAATAACAGAATCGTTAGTATTTTGTACTAACAAACACTTTCTACCAGTAGGAGGAGTAAATTCTACGGTATAACCTGAATTTTCATTGGCAGATCCCGTATTTTCATGATCACTTGGTCGGTAAAATGCACCGTCTCTATACTGTTGATTATGGAGACTTGACACAACACAGACAACTGTTTCCAATCCAGCATCAGGAAGTTCTAACAATGCTCTCAGTGCCAGAGCGCCACCATTAGAAATACCAAGTATTCTAAATTTATCTGGAGCAACGTTACTATACTGTCTGAGATTTCTTATCAATTGGGTCAGATACTCAATATCTGGTGCTTTACTTTCATCAATGATATTCCATTTGTTAAGATATCCAGTTGGTGCGACCAATATATCACCAGGAAGTCTGTCTCTCCACACACTAATCAATCCATTTCCATTGCCACCAGATCCATGAAGTAGGATAGTGACGGGAAGTCTAGATGGAAGTGCAGGAGATCCAGGCGGCGGAGTCGCAGGCATACTTACAACAGAGTCATAATTAAATGACGCTTGACTCCACTGCTTAGTGATTCTCAGAATGTCTTCAGCACTAAGAGGACCAACAGGACCACTGTGATCATCACCCTCATAATCTTCGGGAGGCCATTGACGTTGTTGTTTCGTTTGTGGACCAAAAATATATGGGTATACTGGTTCGTTTTCCTCGTCAAGAGTGATGAAGTATGCAAATGTGCCGTCAGGATACTCTGGGGTCACACAATATCTACCATTATATTCATCCAGGTCACCAAGACCGTTCACATATTCATAGTCTTGCACAAAACTGCCAGCAGCATATTGACTGTAGCTGAAAGTTCTGCCATCACGAGGACTTGTAAGTAGTCTATATGAGGATCTAACACGTTTGGTTCCACTAGTATTATCTTCACCCGCACTATATCCAAATGGACCATAGATAGGGTATCCATCAAAACAGAATCCTATAATTTTTGAGTGTCCGTCAGGATGTCTAAAGTAGTTCCCCTCAAAATTAGAGGAACTAAAATATTCATTTGACTGGATCAAAGAATTGCCCCAGCAGTTTACCAAAAAGGAACCAGAGTGATAATGATATTCACCATTTTGCTCAGCGTGTCCACCACATGCATCTACACCGTAAACAGACTCATTAAAAACTGCATTCCAATTGAATCCATTTGCAGGTGCAACAGTCCGACCTGGCAGAGGACCAGGACCAGCGGAAGGATTGAATAATACAACTCCATTTAGAGCAATACCCTGAGCACCGAGAGTTGTTGCCTGAGGATTAGAAGTATTAGTTCCTCCCCTCAGAGTAAATACGAACTCTCCCTCCTGAGCAGATACCGTATTTGGATTATTGGGAAAATTCCCAGAACCCAACGGATCTCCAAAAAGAGCTGGTTCGGGACGCTGATCGGTAGTAACCGTCAGCACCCCATCTTCCAATACTGCTGTTGTATTTGACTGTGGCATCTTTACTGTATACCTTTCTAATATTTAGGAACCACTCGTCCAGATGTTAGCGACATTGTAAGTTCCATTCGTGGAGAAGTCTGCGAGTTCTGTGGGAGTCTCAGTTGGATCTGAAGTGCCCTGACCAAGAATGTCTCCACTGTTGAAGTCATCCAGATTCTCAGGCGTTACACTAATCAGATCCTCATCAACAACCTCTACGGTGTACAGAGCTTCCTGACCATAATCTGCGAGATTTGGTGGGGTATAATCATCAGCAACGACCGTAAGAACATCAATTTCGGGGTAAGCATAACCACTACCAGAGTTGGTGGTATCTACACGCGAGACGCCAACCAGCGCCTTGACGTTAGCATCAAGACCCGAGGAAGAGTCAACACGAACAATCGGGCGACCAGTGTATCCAGAACCAGGATTGGTGACCTGTACCGAGTCAACTCTACCTTTCAGCAGGTTTGCAGTTGCTTCAGCATCGCGTCCAAATACGGAACCGATGTATTCAAATGTAACCAGAGTATTTGCAGATTCAATAACAGCGACTTCTCTGTCTACCGTCTCACCTTGGATGTCAAGGAGGTCTCCTGCCTCAATCGGGGGTACGACAACCGATCTCGTAACGTCAGCGTCAGAACCGATGTATGCGAAACCAACGAACGTTGATCCAACACGAGGAACTTCCTTGAAGACGACACGAGAACCAACCATTTCAAATCCAATTCCTGGTTCCTGAATAACACCATTGAGCGAGATAATGATGTTATTATCTGCGATGATGGACTCGGTAGACTGAACACCTTCCGTGAGCGCGAGCGAGTAGAATGTACCAGAACGCTTGAGGTTGAAGGACGAACGCAAGGAGTCAAACTCAAAGCTGATATCATCCAACTGACGCATCTTACCAAGATAGAAACCAGTGAAGGAAGAACCAAGCGTAGGTGCTTCGTTGAACTGGATAACATCCGAGAAGGCACTATAGGAACCGCCTGCGCCAGGAGGTTGCAGAATACCATTAACAAAGATCATCATATGACCTTCAGGATCGGGGAAGTATGGCGTACCGTTTTGTTCGGTAAGTTTGAAGGAAGTTTGTACTCCATCAAAACCAACGAACCAGCGATTAGTTCTACCAACAACATCTACCTTTTCATAAGATGCTGCCTTGAATCCAGCGTCAGAAATAACAGTGTCATTGCCCGTAAAGGTGCCAACAACATCACCCAAGTAAACTCTCTTAGAAAGACCCAGAGCATCAATACGGGTGACCGTACCGTACGCAGTGGTATTGCTAGTAATTGTAGTGGATACCGTAGCGTAGATGGTGGGTTGAGACGTGTTGCCGATAGGATACTGTGCAATGAACTGACCGTTCTGGAATACAGAATTACCAATCGGAGAGACGTACAGGTAGTTATTATCACTATCCCATCCAGTCACATAACCGTATGCACCTTCAAAAATCTGAGAGAGATTATTGTTTGCCTGGTAAACAAATTGCCCAACAGCAAAGTCTTGATCGGCATATTGAGATCCTATAGAGACACCCAAGCGAGTATATCCAGTTGCAACAACCTTGTCACCAACATCCAGAGATACTGGGATCAACGGGTGCGTAATCATATCCAGGAAGACTCTAGTCTGGAACGGATAGATGACAGAAGTAGTTTCAAAAGATCCACTGATGCTTTCGGTATCAATGGTTAGTTTACCGCCAAGGTTATTTGTAACTGCACCAGAGTTCTCAATGAAGTTAGAGGTGATTGCAGTTTCCCCAGAAGTATATCCTTTGAAGGAATACCCACTAGTAAATCCAACTGTATTCTGGAGGTCAATGACTTGCAGTCTGTTAGTGATCTCCTGAATGCCTGCATTGGTGAGAGTCTGGACTTCCAGAGTGATGTTAGCACCACCACCATTGCCCAGGTTTACATCTTGCAGGGTAAGAACGTCACCGATGGTATATCCAGCACCACCCGTAGCGATAGTTACGTTTGCTGCACCAGTATCATCAACCGATACATCAAACGTCGCTTGAGGGTTGCCAGTTCCACCAGTTGCCGTGACAGTATAGGAACCTTGGACTCTGTTGGGATCAGCACCAGCGTTAGTGAGGTTTGTGAAGGAACCCACCAAGTTGATGCCACCTTGGATTAGGGTGCCGTTAAGAGCGCCCGTGATAGAATCGTTAATTGCAAAACTACCAGCGGTAATGATAACATCCATATAACGGAAGTTTTCATCCTCATGGAATCCGTAGATGGTTCCAGTATTCGCTGCATTTCCAGTAGTCTGAATAGACTCACCAAGTTTGAAGTCATTAGATGCAGTGCCGAGAACGACTTGATCTGGATCAAACTTAAATCTCTGATAGATCTTAGCAATAGTTGCCTCACTAAAGGTAATCTTTTCAACCTCACCATAGGAATCCGAAGACAGACCGTAGAAGAAGTCGGATCCTACCAGTTCCTTACTGATAGGAACAGGAATATTTCTAGATCCGCCAGCAACATAAGTCTGAGCGGGAATTGTAATACCAACTACAGTATCAAGATCAACATAATAGTTGGTATCTTTTAGTTGCTCTCTATACAGATCAAATGTATTAGTGAGTCTGAGCATAACCTCAGCAACATCATAACGATCATTCAGTTGCGGATCATAGTAAGGAACCGCGCCAGACTCAGGAGCAGGATTGACATGAGTGCCATTGAGTTGTGCCTCAATGAAGTCCTCAGCTCTATCAATAATAAACTTCTTAATATTATATTCATCGGAAACATAGAATTTCTCGCCGCTGTTGGCAGTGTAAATTCCAAGTCCGCCCTTATTGAGTTCGGCACCCCAGATGTAAGAACCGTTGGTGCCATTACCTTCAGAACCAGTACCCGAAAGAGTACCAGTGTTATTCAGCATGTATTCTTTGATCTCAAGTTGTGAGATACCGAAGGGAACGCGAATTGTGATGAAAGGACGGAACCAACCGAAACCATAGGGTTTGACACCCCAGGAGATACCCTTCTTAGCTTCAGACTCGGCAAAGGTGCTGCTAGAGGTGAGTCCATCACCAACAACAACGTTACCAGAGATAAACAGCGAAGGACCAACAGCACCAGTTACAGCGTCCCAAGTGAATTCTGCCTTATCGTTAGCACTCCAGGCAATGCTGTGACGGAACTTGTAATATTCACCTTGCTTAACAAAACAAGACCAAGTGTACTCTTGGAAGGAATTGGAGTCGCCCTCGTCAAAGGTATTATTGGTATCATCAAAGGTGATAGTGCTATCATCAAAGGTGTCATAGGAAGGAAGCGTGTAAGTTCTTTCCACAACTTTGAAAGAAGTATTGTTACCAGGAATATACTTGTCTGCGGTCAGAGTACCATCAGGACCCGTAGTCGCATCGGCAGTAATAGTACCACCAGTGATAGTCCATCCACCAGCACCGAACTGCTCCCTTTCGGGAGATGGGAAGATATTAACATTGGCAAGTTCTCCTGTTACTGGAGAAGGCAGCAAACGCAGACTGTCAATAGCAGCAACGTTGCTAAATCCATTCAGGCGAACAGGTCCCTGAACAGCAGTTGCAGTTGCAGAGATGAAGCGATGGGTGTATGCACCACCAGTAATAACGGCATTAGCAGAAGCACTTACAAAAGTATGTGCAGTCGCATTATCATATCCACCAACATTCACTGTAATGGTGCCATCTTGATGCTGCAAAGCATTAGTGAGAGCATAAACAAATTGGTGAGTAGAAGTATCGGTAGAAGTGCCAACGTTAATTTCAAACTGATCGCCATTGACATTGCTAACAGTCAACCATTGCTGACTTGCAGGATCGGAAGGTCTGGGGTATGCATGTTCGGTTTCATTATTATCCAAACTACAAGTGAATACCAGACTCTCATCCAGAAGACGAATCTTATCACCAGAACCGAACGGGTGACCGATAACAGTCAACACCGATATTCCAGTGGTGGGATCATAAGTGGCGTTCTCAACATCGTAATTGGTATAACCAACTTCGGTAACAATAATATTAGTTCCAGCGAAAGGATCGCTTCCAGGACGAGGATAGGTGTGCTGTGTTGCGTTGCTATCCTGAGCGCAAGTGAAGGTGAACGAGTTATCGGCAAGTTGAATACCAGTTCCCTCAGTGATGTCGTGGGCACCAATTGTAATTACAAATTCACCAGTAGTTCCATCGTAAGTTGCATTTGTAGGAGTGTAGTAGACAAAGGGAGATGCACCAACGTTAACAGTAATAGTATCGGTAGTGGCCGAAGTGATCGCAAGATCTTGTCTATATGCAGGGTCGTGGGGACGAGGATGGGTCAGGTAAGTGTTGTAATTATCCGAAGAACAGGTGAATGTGAACGAATTATCGGAGAGTCTAATAGTATCACTACCAGGAGTCAGAGAATGATCTTTGATCGTGATAACAAAATCGCCAGTTGCAGGATCGTAAGTTGCATTTTCAACTTGATATGGAGCAGAAACTATATCAGGAGTAGTGATGCTATCATACAGAGCGTCAGCAATTACTTGATCCAGGAAGTAATCCTTCTGGAATTCAACAAACTCCCAATTGATGCCAACAGGATCAACGTCATCAGAAGTAATTAGATTTCGGTTTTCAATAGGATCTGCTTCAAGAACAGTTGCATCATCAACAATACCCGAGGTGTGAACAGGAGGTTCGCTACCTGCCTTGTAGACAATAGTTCCACCTGGACCAGGCAGTGCGGGACCCAGGGCACTTTCGGCAACATAAACATTGCCATTATATTGAATATATGCACCAAGTTCATAGTTAGTACCCGAACTCCAAGTTAGAGCAGGATCCTTCCACACATCACCCCAGTCACCGATTACGATTTGCTTCAGTTCAGAATCCAGATATTCTCTACCAAATCTGATTTGCTGATCGGCAGAACGAGCCTGAATACCACCAGGAGCAAGAGTCTCAATAAGAGTCTCAATGAGAGTATCAATTGCTTCTCTTACATTGACACAATCCCTAGTGCCATAATTGCCAACATCACCATCATCTCCACTATCAGTGATAGTGTCATCAGTATATGCATTTCTCAGGGTAAATCTTGGAACGTAGTATTCGGGACCATTCTGGCCATCTCCAAGATTTTGAAGTAGGTTGTTGATCGCCTTCTTAGCGAGGAATCCAACGTTCTTAATTGCCTCTACAGTAGGAGCAATTTGATCCTCAACAAATTTAACTTGATTGGCTGGGCTGAGATACAATTTGGCAGCTTCAACAGTGCTGTAGTTGCCACCAACCAGAAGGTCTGAGATAAGAGACTTGATAATTTCAGTCATGTCTCTGACACACTTTGCCTTACCATCAATATCACCACCAACATAGTTGAAGGTCTTGATTGTAATACCACCAGCATTCACATAACTAAACTCTTCCTGCATCAAACCAACTGCTTCTTCAGCAATATAGTCCTTGTTAAAGATGAGCAAGTTTCCAGCATCACGGAATCTATCTCCAGTAGGAGCAAGACTCTCATTGATAAGATCAACCAAGCTGTCAATAGCATCTTTGACATTCTGACATCCACCAGGATCATTGGTGATACCTGCAGGAGGAATTACAACACGATCCGAATATTGAGTGACCAGAGTACCATCAATTGCTGCTTTTGCATAGTATGCAAGGCGTTCATGTGCATAGAGAGACTGCAGAAGTTGTAAGCGGATGTGCTGAATTTCACCGTCAGGACCGATGTAGAACTTAAATCCAGTAACAACGTTACCAGTTCCACCATGCTCAATGTCGGAGGCAATGGTATCAAGGATCAAAGTCAAGTCAGTCTTACAACGCAAGGTGCCAAGAGTAGAAGCGCCGCCAGCGTTTCTAGGCATATCCTGGTTGAGGAAAGGATAGAGAGCGAGCATGTCGCCTGCTGCTTCATCAACAATAATACCAGCGTTAGCACGGATCAGAGTTGCAGCATCTTTGAATCTATTTTGAGTGTCTGGCCAAATTTGAGTGGCAACAAACAGGTCATCATCAGGGAATTCTTCATCACAAGTAAACTCACTGACGAGAACCGAGTCAACAACACCAGCGCCATACAAAGAGGATGGAGCGGTTCTGGTTACAGTACCGAGGTGGTCAACGGGAGTTGGGAGATTTGCCTGTTCAATAGTATCCGAAATGATGTCGGCATAAGTGGTGATGGCGCTTGCAACGTCAACACAGTAAGGAGTTCCTGCAGGGTCGCGAGTAATAGTTTCATCTACAACTTGGGTAAATCCATGAGGACCAGTAATATTGATCAGGTTACCGCGCATAACCTCAATGGCGAAGTCGCGTACCTTATCAATTGCCCAGACGGTCTCTGCTTCCTCACCAATCAGGTGATTGATAGTAACGTTGTTTACATCGCTACGATCAACATAATATGCTGCAGTATCCCAGGAAGAACTGTTGCCAGTATTTCTAAGGTCTTTGGCGATGGCATCAATCCAGTAACCAGCATCTCTAAGACACTTGGCATAACCAGGACTTACTCTTTCTACTGCAGAAACAGAACTAGAATAAGTAACGGTATTGGCACCACTAGGATCTTGAATTGTATCGGTTACAATCTTAACCAAAGCGGTGATTCTGTTCACTGCATCGGTATAACCACCAAACAAGAATGGAACATCTACCGTGCTAACTTGAGTCAAACCATGAGTACCGCTAACGGTTACCGTAGTATTGTTAATTACATCTTGAGTAATATCTCTCGCTTCATTTAGAGCAGCAACGGTAGCATTGGTCAAAGTGCCAATCCCAAAGAGTTCTGCAACATCCCAGACCTTGCTATTTTCGCCAAACTTAAGGTTGTATCCAACGTTACGGATAACATTCTTAATCTCAGCAACAGAAGCTTGAGGATCACCTGCTCTTTCCTGTGCTTCCTCAGCAATGAAATCAAGATTATCAATGATTGCATCATAGAAATTGCCACCATAAGTGATTGCAATGTTTTCATCACCGAGAGGAATATGCAGATAAGGATACTGACGATCCATTTGATAGACTGCTTCGTTCGCAATCAAAGAGCGGTTGGTCAGAATTTCATTAGAAGCATCGTAGAATCTAAATCCAATTTCACCGTTAATGAACTCGTCACCCTCATTCCAAGTAGGTACACCAGACCAATCTTGGAAGTCAGTAGAAAGGTTCTCTCCATCAAAGTGGAGAAGTAATAGTGTTTCTGCATCACCTTGGAACATACCAGTTGCAGGAGTGTATGCTGCAGTGTAACGCTCATCACTGGAGATACGAACTTCGTCCATATAACCAGTGAAGGCATTGCTATTCTGCCAGTCAGCACCAATCTTAATGGGTTTGGTGACGTGCGTTTGAGAATCACTTGCGGAACCAACTTGAGCACCATCAATAAAGAGTCTGACAGTGTTGTTGTTTCTAGTTACTGCAATGCTAGTCCAGGTATCCTGAGCAACGACTGTTGCACCAGAATTGGCAAGATCGGATCCATTAACGTTGTATCGCAGTTGACCATTCTCAAGATAGACTCGGATTGCAACTTCAGTTGCTGCTTCGCGGAAGTCAAACAGGGTAGCAGTACCAGTCAAAGATGCAGAGTTAGCATAGATCCACGATTCAATTGCAAAATTGTTAGATCCAAATGCAAACTCAGCATTGCTAGGAATGGTTACATATGCAGTTCCATTCAAATAGAGAGATGCGTTACCAAACTTTTTCTGCAGAGTGGATGCGATAGCACCATTTCCAGCGACAGGGACATGAAGATCAGTAGCACGACGAGCAACCTTACCCAGATACAGATAACCACGAGCGTAGTTAGTACCGATGACTTGAGCAGTAGCATTTTCAGTACGAATAATGTCTCCAGACAGAATCAAACCATCAGCAGCAATTGCAGGGTTTTCGTAAGCGAGTTTATAAACTCTTACAGTTTCTCCATCAGTAAGATCGCCAACCAAAGAGGAGTAGTTGATAATATTGTTTCTAATTTGCTCATCAACTTCAAGAGCACCACTTGCGCTGTCGTACTCAAGAATAAGGTTGGTAACCTGTTCCGAATTGGGGAACCTGCCACTAAATTCAATAGTAGTGTCGTTGAGATCACCAACTTGCAGTTGAGTTTGTGAAATGTTGTCAAGAACAACGTTCTGGAAGTCAATACTGGTGATTCTGTTGAATACCAGACCAAAGAACGAAGAACCTTCGGAGATGATAACTTGGTTATTCGCCTGGTTGGTAACAGGATCTCTATAGGACTGAATACCAGTAACAGTAGCAACGATTCCACTTTGTTGACCGATAATGATGTCCCCAATAACAATATCAAAGAGACCAGGAGTAGATTGATAAGTACCAGCAGTTTTACTGAGAACCAGAGTGTTTCCAACTTCAATCTCAGTGCCGTAGAGAACGCTATTGGTTTGGTGACCAACAGCAGTAGTTCCATCAGCAGCACGCTGAACTGTCAAAGTATTGCCACTAATATCAGTGACAACCATTCTTTCAGAATCAACCTGATAAGTCTTATTCAGTTCAACGTCAGCAACATTATCAACGTCAAATGCACCTTGAGTTGCACTCATGCCACCAGGAATGTTGGCAATAGGTTGACCATTGTTACCTTCCAAGTTTACCTGCTCAACAGTTGCCTGATCTCCTCTAAGGTTTTGAATGTCTTCCTTGAAGTTGAACAGATTTTGTCTGTTAACATCGGTGATGCTATCAAGAGTCGCTTGGAAACCAGTTGCACTACTAAAGATTGTCTCAGTAAGTTGGAATGCATCAGTATTATTGTCGTAGTAGAAGTCAATGGTTGTTGTTCCTACAGCAACAACAGTAGCGTTGACATCGGAAACAATACCTCTAATTCTACCGCCAATCAGAGGGAAGATACCCGAGATATTGCTAAGTTGCATTCTCTTGATATCTCTGAACTGAAGAGTTACCGTTGCATACTGAACATTTGCAGGTGGTTGCGGGGGATCACTAAAGACGATATCGGATCCTTGAACCTCAAATGCTTCTCCAGGAGACTGAACGATACCATTGAGAGTGATAATCAACTGGTTAGCGTTAGCGATAACGGGTTCAGTAACAGTGTTACCTTCATCATCCAAGTTCTGTACAGTCAGAGGGAATGAAATTCTTTCACCGTCAAACAGTTGAGAGATGTCATTGATCTTCTGAACAGTAGAAGTCAAAATCTGCTCGGAGGAAGTCAGATCCTTTTGACGGAAACGAACCTCAGTGTTATCAAAATCAGTGTAGACGGGTTCAACCAGGGTATAGTTTTGCAGATTCGGAACAATTGCAGATTCTGCCAGGTTAACCGACTTGGTAAGTTCAAATGCAGTGGTTTTATTTTCAATCGTACCAGATTCAATCAATCCAAGTTCTCCAAATACCTTGAATCCAGCGGGGTGGACGTTAGTAGTAAGGATGTCTCTCCAATCAGAGATAGCAACAGGGGTTCTAACACTGTAGGAGAAGTCTTGATAGAAGTAGGAGTCTTGGATTCTTTGGATAATTTCGGATGGTTTGCCAACGTCATCAATGAATCTACCAGGAGTAGTGGTAATAGCACCAACTTCCAGAACACCTTTAGCGATGCTCAGGTTGTCAATAGTACCAGACGCTTTAGAAATAGTACCAGTGATTTGCTGACCAGCAGAAAAATCTCCAGTATAATCAACGATCTTCAGAATTCTGGGACCTTCCTGCCAACCATCGTTTTCGGAGACATAACCAGAAGCGGTTGCCTGATCCAGAGTATCACCTTGATAGATGTATTCACCTGCAAGGAAACGACCAGTGATGACATTTGCCTCGGCAGCACCACCGAACGAATCAGTAAGCAGAACTTGACGACCTTGACCATCATTAGTGTATGACAGGAAGTCACCAATAGCAGCGTTATCGGGAGTCAGTGCCAACTTCAACTGATCATCTTCCAAAGAGTTTGCTGCACCAGCAATAGCATAATAAGTGGTGGCAGCAGACAGTCTGCCGAAGGAGGAGATGGGCAGTGCGGGTTCTTCACCATCACCAGCATCAACGGCTTGCAGAGTAACCGCAGAACCATTAACAATACCGTGAGGGAAGGAGAATTGCAGAAGATTCAAGTCAAGGTTGACAACGTAGTTGAACGAAGACTTGAGACTGACACTGGGTTGAGAAGAATATCCCGATCCAGGATCTTTAACTTCAATCTGATCAATACGACCGTTTCTAATAGTTGCTTCAGCAATAGCACCAGATCCGCCACCACCTTCAATGATAACTGCAGGAGGAGTAGCATAACCAGAACCAGGATCAGTAACAGTAATGCTGTCCAAGATGCTCGTGCTAGTCAGCTGAACATTAACAGGGAACGTAATTTCAGGACGCAGGGTATAGTCGTGAGTATAGTCAAAACCGAAGTTATTATTCTTCAGTTTCTTAATCTTACCAATCTGATTTGCCTTAACAAAGATAGAAGCACCAGATCCATTCGGAGGAATAACAACTTCCAATTCTGCACCAGAACCAGCAAGGCTGGGTCCAAGAATACCAGGGATGGATTCAATATCAATCGTTGCAGTAGTGTAGTTCTTACCAGGATCAGTTACGATCACCTCGGTGATCTGACCAGGAATGGTGTTACCATCTTCATCCGTTCCATCTTGTACGGTAATATTGACTTTACCACCTTCACCATCACCACTAATTGACACACCCGTGTATTCACCTACGGCATATTCAGTTCCAGGTTCATTGATAGCAACTCTTTCAATTCTACGATTGGAAACAATATTAGATACGATTGGAAGCTTCTTATAGAATCCACCACCATTGATGAGACGAATCGCACCAATAGGTCCAACTGCAGACACAGAAGAAGTTGTGTATCCTACTCTAGATGCAGTTGCAACACTTTCTGGTTCATTGAGCAAGGGGAACTTGAAGATATTTGCACCCGAAGTAATTGTCGCACCAGCAAGGAATTTGACTTCAAACTCACCAGTGTAGGGAGTGGGAATAACATCAAGATAAGTTCCAGGATTTACAGGTGAGTCATCACCCGTTCTAGATGGGTCAAAATAGTAAGAGATATTTGTAACTTCAGAGTTCACCGACAACTGAACATACGGTTCAGGATCTCCACCTTGCTGAACACCAGGGGTGCCAACTCTCTGAATTGAGTTAAACGAATACTCCAGTTTGAAGAGGTTATCCTTAGAGAAGGACATGAAGTATCCTTGAAGAGAAGGATCCCCAAGCATAAACTGATACTTATGGTTGTAGAACATCTGAATGACAGGATGTTTTACAAAGATATCAATACTAGATGCAGCATCGGGGTCGCCCACTGCAGTTGCTCTAAGACGAGTAGTAAACTCTCTAGTGCTAATTACTTCATCAACTGCAAACGATCCATTAAATTCGTCAGCACTGTTGCCAGAGATGAAGAGATTGTCGCCAGACTGCAATTTATGTGCTCTTGCAGTCTTATAGAAAATTCTATCAGTTGCATTAACAGCAGTTAGTTGGAGAATCTTATCAAGATTAGTGATAAGAGTAATTTCGGTGACAGCAGTAAGACCACTGATGGTCAATTGGGACCTATCGGCATTATAGGTGACTTGATCCTCATCGGGAGTGATTACACTACCAATGATATAAGGAGATCCTGCAGGAGCAGTGTCATCAATTCTTACGGTAAAGTCTTCCTGACCATATACTTTGAATCGTGCATCCAAACCAGAAGGGATATCAAAGATGAATGTGCCCTGAGTAGTAGTGAATGGTTCGTTAGCAAAGATATAAGACCCGATGCTATTATTTTCACCACCAGTGGTCTTGATTTCGCCTGTGCCAACATAACCTTCCCAGGCACTCTTAGTTCCCGTATACTGAGCAATATACAGACTATTTGCATCAACATCAATAACTTCGGCATTAGCAACTAGCTGACCAGCGTTATTGTATTGTTGAATTTGACTATTTTTCTTAACGTTGAAAGTTTGATTCAGCGAAAGACGAAGAACATTGTCAACTTCAGTAGTATTAGTTACCTTAATGTAGAACTTGCCATAGGTTGTCGTTTCTGCTTTAACCTTTCTGCCACCCTTTGCAGGAATAGTGGCAGTTCTGGAAGACCATACATCAGTATTGGAGGTGAGAGTTACCGAATCAATTACAAGAGAAGAGTTTACATCATTGTAATCCAGAACCTGAAGACCTTCAGATGCAAGAGTTACACTGGAAACTGTGATTGGTTGATTGATTGTTGTGGGATAAGTGTATGATGCGGTGGTGAAATGATAGTTAGTATTCGTACCAATAAACGTTCCTTGACGGGTAGAATCAATATTCTTGTCAGTCTTAATTACGAGAGCAGCATCAGGAACATAATGATACGTCTTATAGTAATCGTTATATTCTGCAGTGGTAGAAGGAACCGAGATAGTTCTTACATGATCACTAATACGCAAACCATCAACGTCAAATGAACCTGCATAATCAACAGTATAACCACTAGTGTTTCCAGTCCAGTTGGGAGCATTGCCAACGTAGATCTTAGCAGTAGAAGGAATAGTCAGAGAAGGCAGTGAACCACTACCAACCGAAGTTCCATCAACATAAATGGTAAACAGATTGCCAAATTTAGTTACTGCACAGTGAACATAACCATCATCATTAACAATTTGATCGTTTGCACTAGCAATAGGAGTTGCAGTTCTCTGGAGAGTGGAAGAGGCATACAATTCCAGTCTCTTATTGCTACGATTGAGGGTTAAGGTAACGCCTGGTTCACTACCATGACCGATACCAAACAAGATGTGGTGAGTAGAACCAAGACCCGCAAGTCTGCTATCCTGCAGAACAGTGGTCTCAGTTACACTCCACCAACCTTCAATCGTCCAGTCACCATTCGGATCATATGTATCGGCATAACCATAGATGCCAGTATTATTTTCAGGGTTGATCTCAAAGTGGGTATCACTCCAGGCAGCACCATCATAAGCATTGATTCTCAGACCACGAGTGCTACCTTGACCAGAAGGAGCACCACTTGAAATGTTGGAACCAGTGTAGTAATCACCAATCAGATTTCTGTTAGTCAGATTACCAGTGGTATCTACGGGTTCGGTCTCATCAGTTGACTCAAAGTCAAACAGACCAACAACTTCGTTACGGTAACCTTGACCAGTCAATACAGGGTCGCCAGAACTATCAGCACTAATAGCATTGATTTCAAAACCAACAATATTGCGACCAAGACTTACTTTATTGGTAGAAATTACAGTGCCATCATATCTAAATTTGATAATTTCACTCTGTTTTCTGAATGCTTCAGAACCAGATGTAGACTCATTAAGTTCATAGTTGATTGCCAGGTTGTAATTACCAAAAACGTCAACATTGCCACCAATAACCTTGAGGTTTCTAAAAGTACCTGCAGGTGTAATTCTCTTACCCCAACGAACCTCGTTTTCAGTAGTTACTTTACCAACAAAGACGCCGATTGGGTTAGAACCAGAATATGCAGTACCAGAGACCAGGAAGTCCCCAAACTCATCAATATCAAATCTTGCACCCCACAAATTGTAGCTAGTGGTATTGAAATTGATAACTTTGTCAATGATAACAGAAAACTGCTGTGCCTCACAATGTGCGATAGCAAAAGACTTAACCGCACTGGTAGTAGTGGGTGCAATCTCTAGCAGAACATAGAACTTACCGCTATCAGCATTATACTTAATGTCAACAACTTTTTCTGAGTCACTAGCGGTAGAAATCTTTCTCTTTTGCTGAACACCCAAGTTTTCATTGAAAATGATGATGTATGCATCAAAAGGATACTGAGAGTTGGTATTGGTGTGACCACCAATACACCACTTATTCTCACCAACCTTAGAGATTGCGCTAACTTCATCCAGACGAGTAGAACCAGAGATGCCCGCCATCTCCTTTTGATATTGAATTGAGCAAGTAGTACCAGAAGTATTCTGGTTAAACTTCATCAAAACAATGTCAGGATTATAGTTGACATTGAGGGAGTTGGGTTTAGTAGTACCAGTGACA
>Ga0181592_10000043_pt1 | contig 70334 bp, 70 predicted proteins | sample 071ome_20_FD_133755 | JGI IMG/M metagenome (GOLD analysis project Ga0181592, IMG submission 133755) | Coastal salt marsh microbial communities from the Groves Creek Marsh, Skidaway Island, Georgia - 071412BT metaG (megahit assembly) | ecosystem: Environmental > Aquatic > Marine > Intertidal...
CATCATCCGTATGTAAAATTTTACCTTCCTGCGTATCAACAACCAGAATCTGGCCCGGACCTACTCGTCCTTTAGCAATAACATCTTCAGGCTTATAGTCATTAACACCAATCTCTGAAGCAGCAGTGAGGTAACCGTTTTTAGTCATTACCCACCGCGAAGGTCGCAAACCATTACTGTCCAGCGCACAAGCAGCAAAACGACCATCGGTCATAACAATACCTGCCGGGCCGTCCCAGGGCTCCATGTGAAAAGAGTTATAGGTATAAAAGCCGCGTAAGGCTTCATCTAGATCTTCCATATTCTGCCAGCTTGGCGGCATGATCAAACGGATAGCCTGATATAGGTCCATGCCACTGGTGACAAGCAGCTCCAGCATATTATCCATGGAAGAAGAGTCAGAACCGGTTGAATTAACCAGTGGTGCTATTTCTTCAATATTGGGAATTGCAGCCGATCTGAATTTGGAAATTCTGGCTTTCGCCCAGTTACGGTTACCACGAATCGTATTGATTTCACCATTATGCGCCAGCATCCGAAAGGGCTGAGCCAAAGGCCATTTTGGTAAGGTATTGGTTGAAAAGCGTTGGTGGTAGGTGCACATTGCCACTTCCATACGTGGATCCTGCAAATCCAGGTAAAAGTTTGGCAAATCAACAGGCATCATCAGGCCTTTGTATGAAAGCACAGTTGTGGATAAGGAGCAGATATAAAAGTCCTCATCTTCAGCCAGCTGATTCTCTGCTTTTCTTCTGGCAACAAATAATTTTACAGCCAGTTGCTCTTTGTCAGTATTTCCCGCATTAACGAATATCTGCTCAATAGCAGGCATACATTCACGGGCCATGCTGCCACAGTATTTGTCGTCATAAGGAACATTGCGCCAGCCTACAACTTCAAGCCCCTGTTGAATAATTTCCTGATTAAGAATATTTCTGGCATATTCCGCCTTGGCTTCTTCCCGGCTAAAGAAAACCATACCAACGCCGTAATTTTCGCTTAATTCAACGCCAAACTGCTCATTTGCCACAGCGCGCAGAAAAGCATCCGGTTTTTGCATCAGCAAACCACAACCGTCACCCGTCATGCCATCTGCTGCGATACCGCCACGATGCGTCATACAAGTCAGCGAGTTGATAGCTGTCTGCAACAGATCATGGCTGGCCTGCCCTTCAATATGCGCAACCAGGCCAAAGCCACAATTATCTCTGAACTCACTGGGGTGGTATAACCCGGGTCTCATAACCAAATTCTCTACCAATTGTTAATCAAGGTGTAAACGTTTAGGGCGGTTCAGCCCTAACTCATCCGGCGGGGAAACTGCCTCTTTTAAAACGCCAAAGAGCCAGTCATTTTACACAAGGCGTAGGTTTTCAGCAATCTTGATTAATCCCATAAAGCGCCCGATATGACAGGGCTTAACAGAAATTCTAGGCTTTGGAGCTTGCCAGAACGGCTAAGCGGAACTTTGACCCAAACTGCTGCCTGCCTGGAGTGTTTGGTCCAGCAACAAAGGATCGACATCTGAGGTCAGAAAGGCTTTACCTAGCGCTTCAAGTACTACAAAGCGTATTGAACCCTGGGTATTTTTCTTGTCCCGGCTCATTAATGATAGATAGTCTGAATTGCTAATCGATGATGGCGGCACAACAGGTAAGCCTGCCGCTTTAATAAGCGCCTTGATTCTGGCGACATCTTCCAATGCCAACATCCCCATTCGCTGTGACAAATCTGCTGCCATTAGCATTCCTGCCGCAACGGCTTCACCATGCAGCCAGGCACCATAACCCATGGCAGTCTCAATAGCATGACCAAAAGTATGCCCCAGATTAAGAATTGCTCTTACACCGGATTCTTTTTCATCTTGTGCAACAATTGCAGCTTTTTCTTCGCAGCTGATTTTAATGGCATGCATCAGGCTGGTTTTATCGCGTGCAAGCAAGTCATTGATATTGGCTTCAAGCCAGTTGAAAAACTCCAGGTTATTAATCAAGCCATATTTAATAACTTCAGCTAAACCTGCTGAAAGCTCCCTGTCGGCAAGGGTCGTTAAGGTGTCTGTATCAGCAAGGACACATTGCGGCTGGTAGAAAGCACCAACCATATTCTTACCCAGGGGGCGGTTTACCCCTGTTTTGCCGCCCACTGACGAATCAACCTGGGCTAACAGCGTTGTTGGTATCTGAATAAAGTTAACGCCGCGCAAATAAGTAGCCGCTGCAAAACCAGTCATATCTCCTACAACACCACCGCCAAGCGCTATCAATGTCGCCTTACGATCAAGCTGCTTGGACAGTAAAAAATCATAGATCCTGGCAACGTTATCAAGTGTTTTTTCAGATTCCCCATCAGGCAGGATAAATTCACAGAGTTCAAACTCCGCGAGAGACGCTTTGACTTGCTTAAGATATAAAGGAGCGACAACTTCATTAGTTATAATGCAAACCTGTCTTCCCTGAATATATGGCGCCAGTAATTCACGCTGATTCAGCAAATCAGAACCAACATAAATTGGATAAGATCTGTCATCCAGATCTACAGTTACAGTTGTCAGCTCAGGCATATTGATTAAAATTTTTATTCGAGCTGCCTAAAATATACTGAGTCAACTCAGTACTCACTGCCTTGGCACTTCTGCGGCTTGTCATGACCATGTGATCAGCAATTTCCCGGTATAGTGGTTCACGCTCATCCATTAAATCCCGTAATTTGCTTTCAGGATCATCGACATTTTGTAAAAGAGGTCGTTTTTGATCATTACGGGTACGTTCCAATTGCTGATTAATTGTCGTCATCAAATAAATTACTGTTCCCCGACTGTGCAAGAATCGGCGGTTTTGCACAGAAAGTACGGCTCCTCCCCCCGTAGCCAGAACAATTTTATTTTTTGCAGTAAGTTCTTCTATGACTTTTTCTTCACGTTTACGAAAACCTTCCTCACCTTCCATATCAAAAATCCAGGCGACATCGGCTCCCGTGCGCTCCTCAATCTCATGGTCAGAATCATAAAACTCAAGTTTTAATTCTTGCGCGAGCAGTTTGCCGATGGTGGTTTTACCCGCACCCATCGGCCCGATTAAGAAAATATTGTCAACAGAGTTCTTCATTCAATTTCCCAGTCAGTTCATTCTGGCAAGAAGCCAAAATTCCGTACACATACTCTTCCATTAAGAGAATGCAGACTCTCACAACCCAGCACGTTACTTAATTTAAGTATTAATTTCAAATAATTAAGTGTTTTTCCAACAAATTACTTTAAATTGCTAGCTACATCACACTCCACTGTAGTCACAAGTAAATTTTTTTTCAGTTATCATATCGGCTCAATCTACCAAGTGATGAATAGAATTATGCGCATACAATCACAATTGTCGCAAAAAAACGTTTAAAATCATCATTATTCCGAGGTAATAGCAAATTAAAAGTGCTAAAGTTATGGTGTTTTCCCTGCTTTCGTCCTGTCGTTACGTTTAACGACATTAACTCTGGTACAGGTATCATGGTAGTACTATGAATATAGTACGCAAATGTTTAAATCTAGTGCTCTGGTGCTGCCTGTTTGGTGGTCTTGGAGTGGTTATGGTCACAACCAGTGCCTACCTGTACCTATCTCCCAAACTCCCGCCTGCGGAAGATTATCGTAATGTCAGGCTGGTTAATCCCTTACGCATCTACACTGCAGATAACAAATTAATTGCTGAGTTTGGAGAGGTCCGGCGCGATCCGATTAAATACAGTGATATCCCCCCTCTCCTTGTGGACGCCCTGATAGCCAGTGAAGACACACGTTTCTATCAACACAATGGGGTAGATTTAAAGGCGCTGGCACGGTCTGTGTTCGGGATTTTAAGCGGAAATCCCAGTGGTGGTGGCAGTACCCTGACCATGCAGTTGGCGAAAAACATTTCATTTGAAGGAGAAAGCCCTTATTCAAGGAAATTTAAAGAAATACTGCTGGCCTTGAAAATAGAGAGGGAACTCAATAAAGAGGAAATTCTTGAGCTTTATCTGAACCGTATCTTTTTTGGGATTTCAGCCTATGGCATATCAGCGGCTTCCAGTCAGTTTTATAACAAAGCACCAAGTGAACTGAGCTTATCCGAAATGGCCATGCTAGTCGCGTTATTGCCAGCACCAAATACCATTAATCCATTGCGCTCGGAGCAAAGAGCCCTAACTTACCGAAGCCGGGTTTTACGCCGCATGCTAGAGCTCAACATGATTTCTCAGACTCAGTTTAATGAAGCAGATAATGCACCTTTGACCGCTCAACGCTATGGTGTGGAAATTGAAGTGGAGGCTCCTTACATTGCTGAGATGGTCAGGCTGGACATGGAAGCACGCTACGGTGATTTAGCTATTACTGATGGTTTTGAAGTCTATACGACTGTTAACAGTGAAACCCAGGCGCTAGCCAACCAGGCCCTTACTGATGGCCTGGAAAACTATGACAGGAACCACGGTTACCGTGGGCCCGAGAACCATCTGAGGCCTTCAAATGAAAGTGATGACGTTGATATGTGGTTATCTATTTTAGGCAGAACGCCAACGATAGGTGACCAGGAACCTGCTTTTGTACAACAAATAAATGAAAGATCCATACTCGCATTACTTAAAAATGGTGAAACCATCACTATCGAGTGGGATGGCATTCGTTGGGCTAAACGCTTTATTAACAACAGCACTTGGACTTCCAGCCCAAGAACTGCACGAGAAGTAGTAGAAGTCGGCGACCTGATCAGAGTCAGCCTTAATGAGGAAAATCGCTGGATGCTTAGCCAGGTTCCTGCCGCAAATGGTGCGCTGGTATCCATTAACCCGAATAACGGGGCGATCCTGGCACTTACCGGAGGCTATGATTTTTATCAAAGTAATTTTAATCGCGTGACCCAGGCCAGACGCCAGCCAGGTTCCAATTTCAAGCCCTTTCTATATGCTGCTGCTCTGGAAAATGGCTATACAGCCGCAACTCTGATTAATGATGCACCGTTAGACCGAAGTGATTACAGGCCAGAAAATTTTGGTGGAGAATTCCTTGGCCCCATTTCTTTAAAGTATGCACTTACTAACTCAAAGAACCTTGTTTCACTTAGACTTTATGATGCTTTAGGTGAAGATATCGTTATGCCGTATATTGCAAGATTTGGTTTTAATGAAGCTGAGTTTCCCCGTAATGACCTGACTGTAGCTATCGGTTCACATGCATTGACACCCATGGAAGTCGCCAGTGCCTATACTGTTTTCGCTAACGGCGGATATCGGGTACAACCCTATTTGATAGAGCGAATAGAAAATTTTAACGATGGCACTGTCTATCAGGCACAGCCATCTGCAGTTTGCCAGACATGTACTTTGGATTTTGACCCTGAGAATCCTCAATCTATCTCTTCTTACCCCGCTCCTCGCGTCATTGATGAGGATGTCGCCTATATAATGAATACCATGCTGCGTTCTGTCATCACCAACGGCAGTGGCAGACGTATAAACCGTGAAATCGGCCGCCCTGACCTTGCTGGTAAAACCGGCACTACAAATGATAATTTCGATCTCTGGTTTTCCGGTTTCAATGGCGATATGGTAACGACGGTTTATGTCGGTTTTGATAACCCTCAGACATTAGGCAGGGATGAACAAGCTGCCACTGTTGCTGTTCCAATCTGGATTGATTTCATGGAAGATGCGCTCGCCGGGATGCCCATAAATTCAATGGCACAACCTGATGGCATTGTTACTGTCAGAATAAATCCGGAAACAGGGTTTAGAGCGCAACCTAATGATGAAAACGCCATCTTTGAAGTGTTCAGGGAAGAATCCCAGCCGCTTGGAGCCGATGATGCCACATTAAACGGCTCAACTGAGCTGGAAGATGAAGACGATCTATTTTAAAAGCCAGTAACTAAAAGGCAATTGCCTGATCTGGCTGATTCGAATCTAAACCTAAAATTCTTATAGCTTACGACTGCTGAAACGCTTCTTGTAACGATCAACACGACCGCCAGTATCAACGATTTTCTGCTTTCCTGTATAAAAAGGATGGCATTGAGAACAAACGTCAATACGCAACTCGCCACCTAATGTAGAGCGTGTATTGATAACATTACCGCAGCCACAGGTTACTACCGTATCTTCATATTTAGGATGTATTTCTGCTTTCATGCAAGACCTCAAACTGAATATCGCCACCTGATATTTGTTCCAGGCACCATATTCTTGTAAAAAAGAGCGCGAATTCTAGCAGAGTCGTGCTATTTAGCAAGAGATAACAGAAAGCTCAGTAGGAAATGAATCACTACATAAGCTTCTGGGTTGCATTACGAAAGGTAAGCGCGATGGTTTTCCACAACTTCAGCGAAGATCATCTTAAAAAGATTCAAGACAAATTCAGGGCTAAGTGCTTTTTCTTCCGCCAGCATTTTTAAATCAATTAACTTTTGTTGCTCCCGTTCCTCATCAACAGAGTCCAGTCCGTTATCTGCCTTGAATTTACCAACTCTGGCTGTTACTTCGAATCGCTTGGCCAACACCGATAAGAGCTCATCATCAAGCTTATCGATTTGATCACGTAAGCTTAGCAATTCATCAGGCATAGAGTTCGTTTGCATGGTAATCTTCCAACAGTTTAGTGACTTAAAGTTAAAAAAGTTAAATTAGTTCCAGTGAGTATAAACCAAGGCAGTAATACGCTCCATTCCCCTATCCCCAATTTTGTTGTCAGGGTCGTCGTGAACACGCCCCTGCGGCGGAGCTTTGACTATTTACCCCCGGAAAATTTCAAGAGTGAGTTATCAGAAGGTTCCAGGGTAAAAGTGCCTTTTGGCAAACGTGAACTTGTTGGTTTGATCATTGATGCCTCTGCAGAAAGTGAATTCGCCATAGCTGACTTAAAAAGAATTATTGAAGTCATCGACCAGGAGCCTGTTTTCGATCCTGCAATGATGAAACTTTTTAAATGGGCAGCTGCTTATTACCACTATCCTTTAGGGCAAGTTATATACAATGCATTACCTACCCGTATTCGACAGGGCAAAGCGCTTACTTTTAAAAATAATGATGCTGATGGCGAGCAACAAAAAATTACCAAAGAACTAAAACCTCAATTACGCCTAAACAAAGAACAGAAACAGGTCAAAACTAGCATCCTGAAGAAAGGTAATAACTTCCATTGTTTTCTACTCGAAGGTGTCACCGGAAGCGGTAAGACAGAAGTCTATCTACAACTGATTGCTGAAAAAATTCAAGCAGGCTTACAGGTCATCATGCTGGTTCCCGAAATAAGTCTGACGCCTCAGACTATTCAGAACTTCCAGAATCGTTTTACTGAAAAAATTGTTGCTATCCATTCCGGGCTGACTGACAAACAGCGCTTCATTGCATGGGCTGATGCCCGCCTTGGTAAGGCAGATATTATTATTGGGACCCGCTCAGCTATTTTTACCCCACTGCTTCGCCCCGGCTTGATTATTATTGATGAAGAACATGATGCCTCATACAAACAGCAGGAAGGCTTTCGTTACTCGGCTCGTGATCTTGCTATTTATAGAGCACAGTTATTTGACATACCGATTATTCTGGGCTCAGCGACACCCAGTCTGGAAAGTCTGCATAATGCTTTAAGCAAGCGTTACTCCTTGGTGACGCTTGAGCAGCGCGCGGCGGATGCCAACAAACCTACATTTACCTGTATTGATTTAAAAGGGAAACCGCTGAGTGAAGGTTTTTCTGAGCAGCTTCTCAGCGCAATAAAAAGTCGCTTGCAACAAAACAAACAGGTACTTATTTTTCTGAACCGCAGGGGTTACGCCCCATTACTGCAGTGCCATGATTGTGGCTGGACAGCAACTTGCCCGCGTTGTGATACCAGTTACACCTTGCACAGAAGCAGCCCGGAATTACGTTGCCATCGTTGTGAATCACAGCGGAAAATTATTCTGAGCTGCCCTTCCTGTCAGAACAACAACTTATTACCTATCGGCCTGGGAACCGAGCGGACAGAAGCAAAACTTCAGGAAGCTTTTCCCGACACCCCCATCTTTCGAATCGACCGTGATACCACACGCAACCGGGGTAAATTGGAGGATACCATTGCCGAAATCAATAAGGGTCAGGCCGCCATTCTGGTTGGGACACAAATGCTTGCCAAGGGACATCACTTCCCTGAAGTCACCCTGGTTGCAGTCCTTGAGGCCGACGCTGGCTTGTTCAGTTCAGACTTTCGCGGTCAGGAGTTTATGGGGCAATTACTGATACAGGTTGCTGGACGCTCCGGGCGTGGTAAAGACGCCGGTGAAGTTCTGATTCAAACCCATAACAGCACTCACCCTACCTTGAGGTCACTGATCAATGATGGCTATAAGAATTTTTCACGAACACTTCTGGAACAAAGAAATATGGCTAATTTACCGCCTTATTCCTATCAGGCACTGATCCGTGCAGAGGCCAGCAATGCCTCTCTTCCTATGTCATTTCTTCAAAACGTAAAAGACACAAGTAAACAAAAATTGACTAATACCACATTCACCCTAGGGCCTTTCCCTGCGCCTATGGAAAAAAGGGCCGGACGTTTTCGGTTTCAATTGTTGTTTCAATCTTCAAACAGGGCTGAATTACATACACTTTTGAATCATTTAATTCCGGTCTATGAATCCTTGCCGCAAAGTAGAAAGGTGCGTTGGTCAATAGATATAGATCCGCTTGATTTCAGTTAAGTCCCGGCGCAATTCATTCACTACCAATAAGTGAACAAATTCAGGATAATATGCCCGTTACCAGCTTAAGAATTTAAACCCCATGGCTCATGATTTTGCTAAACAGCGCTCTTCGGACAAAAATACCGCAAAAAAACGCGCGAGCACCAAATCTGCAACCAGAACGGCTCCAGCAAAAAGTCATTGGCCCTGGTTTTTTTCAGGCCTTCTTTCAGGACTCTTTGTTGCTCTGGTCGCTTATGTCGGCTTCTTTGGCACTTCGCCATTAGAAGGAATTAATAATACTAATGTAGTTCAGGATTCTGCTTCAGGAGAGGTAAATGATGCAGGCACTGACTTTACTTTTTATGACCGTCTCAGTGAAGCAGAAGTCGTCGTAGATGTCGTTGCGGTTGAACTCCTACCCGAAATTGAAGAAAACCCGACTATTTACCGTGTACAGGCGGGCTCATTTAATTCCATGGAAGATGCTGAAAAACTGCGGGCTGAAATCATTCTTTTGGGACTGGATGCGTCAATCTCCCAGGCTGAAGTGTTAGGTCAGACGATGTTCCGGGTACAGGCCGGGCCATTCATCGGCAATTCCAGTGCTAATGATGCAGTTGATCTGCTGGCACGCAACAACATGCCTGATACGATAAAAATAGTCGTCCGTTAATAACCACCAAAGCCTTGAAATACGGACAGGCAACACCACATAGTAAAGTTCTTAATTCCTGATAGTGAGACCACCATGGAACAATATCGCGGCACCACCATCGTTTCTGTTCGCCGGGGCGACAAAGTCGTTATCGGTGGAGATGGCCAGGTAAGCCAGGGTAATACGGTCATGAAAGGCAACGCCCGCAAGGTTCGTCGCCTGTACAATAATCAAGTCATCGCTGGCTTTGCCGGTGGTACTGCAGATGCCTTTACTTTGTTTGAACGCTTTGAAGAGCAGCTGGAAAAACACTCCGGGAAATTGACCCGAGCCGCTGTCGAGCTTGCCAAGCTTTGGCGTACAGAACGCGCCTTGCGCCGCCTTGAAGCTTTACTTGTGGTGGCAGACAGGGAAGCCTCTTTAATTATCACCGGTAATGGTGATGTTATAGAACCTGAAAATTCATTGATGGCCATCGGTTCCGGTGGTTCCTATGCGCAAGCTGCAGCTATTGCGTTACTGGAGAATACCGAACTTGATGCCAGAACCATCGTCGAAAACAGCCTTAATATCGCAGCAAATATCTGTGTCTACACTAATCACAATCTTACCATCGAAGAATTAGACTGCTAAAAAGAATTACCTTACAGGAAACATGTATGGCGGATTTAAGCCCTAAACAAATTGCCGTAGAACTTGATAAGCATATTGTCGGACAGGATGCTGCAAAGCGAGCCGTTGCAATTGCTTTACGTAATCGATGGCGCAGGATGAAATTACCTGAAGAACTACGTAATGAAGTCACACCAAAGAATATTTTAATGATAGGCCCTACCGGTGTCGGTAAAACAGAAATAGCCCGAAGACTGGCACGGCTTGCAGGCTCGCCTTTCATTAAAGTTGAAGCAACAAAATTTACTGAAGTTGGCTATGTCGGCCGTGATGTGGAATCTATCATTCGTGACCTGGTCGATGTCGCCTATAAAATGTTACGAGAACAGCAAATTGAAAAAGTCAGTGTCCAGGCTGCTAACGCTGCCGAAGATAAAGTGCTCGACATTCTGTTACCCGGGCCAGCTTCACAAAAGCAGGTTGAACCTTTAAGTGTGACCGAAGCCGATACCAGTACCCGCCAGATTTTCCGCAAAAAACTGCGAGAAGGTGAGTTGGATGATAAGGAGATCGAAATTAAAGTGAGCGATATGATTGCAGGCATTGAAATCATGGCTCCCCCCGGTATGGAAGATATGACTAATCAGCTCAGTTCCATGTTTTCCAATCTTGGCAGTCAGAGGAAAAAGACTCGACGTGTCACTGTCAAATCTGCACTCAAATTACTTAAAGATGAAGAAGCTGCCAAACTCGTCAACGAAGAGGAATTAAAAACCCAGGCTGTCACCAGCACGGAACAGACAGCAATTGTTTTCATTGATGAAATCGATAAGGTTGCGAGTAAAAATGAAACAAGCACCGGGGGTGTTTCCAGAGAAGGTGTACAAAGAGACCTGCTACCATTAATAGAAGGCTCAACCGTCACAACCAAATATGGCCCTGTTAAAACTGACCATATACTTTTTATTGCTTCTGGTGCCTTTCACCTTTCAAAGCCTTCGGATTTAATTCCTGAATTACAGGGGCGCCTGCCCATTCGGGTAGAGTTGGAGGCGCTATCAGCAGAAGACTTTACCCGAATATTAACTGAACCGGATGCCTCTTTATGCAAGCAATACCAAGCCCTGCTTGCTACAGAAAATCTTTCACTTGAATTTACCGAAGACGGTATTCAGAAAATTTCTGAAATAGCCTGGGGAGTCAATGAACGTACCGAAAATATTGGCGCCAGACGCTTGCATACTGTATTGGAAAAATTACTGGAAGACATCTCTTTTCGTGCCAGTGAACTGGTCGAAAGTGGCAAAGATTCTTTTATCGTGGATGCAGCATTCGTCGAATTTACCTTGAGTGAACTTTCCCAGAATGAAGATCTCAGCCGTTTTATTCTGTAATTCATCACCATGCTACCTGTAGAAATAAAGCTTCATCGGAAATCCGGCATATTGGAGCTTAGCTATGAAGATGGTACTTATAACTTAAATGCCGAGTTTCTTCGGGTACATTCTCCTTCTGCAGAAGTCAAAGGACATGGCCCCGGACAAGAAGTACTGCAGTTTGGAAAAAAAAATGTCTTGATTCTAAAGATAGATCAAGTGGGCAACTACGCCTTACGCCTGCACTTTGATGATGACCACAACACCGGGATTTATTCCTGGGACTATTTAAGAGAATTATGCTTAGACCAGGCAAATCTGTGGGCTATTTACCTGGAAAAATTAAAAGCTGCAAACCAGTTAAGAGAACCGCTGCCAGAAGACACTCAGGTTGTCACCATCACGCCTCTTAAAGCAAAATAAGCTCTTCGCACTCTGATGGGTTACAATTCCCCACATGAATCAAGATAACAACAAAACAACGGACTTTGGCTATAAAGAAGTGCCGGTTGCCGAAAAAGCCGGGCATGTCGCTAATGTGTTTCATTCAGTGGCTAAAAATTATGACATTATGAATGACATAATGTCTTTGGGTTCCCACCGCCTTATTAAGAAATTTACCGTACAGTTAACTGCACTTCGATCAGGGCAAACCATACTTGATCTGGCCGGGGGAACCGGAGATTTCTCTTTACAGTTTTCGCCCATTGTCGGTAGTAAAGGCCAGGTTGTATTAGCGGATATCAATGAATCTATGCTTAGAGTAGGCCGTGAAAGAATTATTGATAAAGGCAATTTAGATAATATTTCCTATACACTGGCTGATGCGGAAAAACTGCCTTTTGCCGAAAACAGTTTTGATTGTATCTGTATTGCTTATGGTCTCAGAAATGTTACCAACAAAGATGCAGCCCTACGCTCCATGTATGAAACAATCAAAGTAGGTGGAAGAGTTGTCGTACTTGAATTTTCCAAGCCACGAAACCAACTTGTTAGTAAAGCTTATGACCTGTATTCAAAATTATGGCCTGTTGCCGGCAAAATTGTCAGCGGGGACAGTGAAAGTTATCAATACCTGGTAGAGTCTATTCGCATGCATCCTGACCAGGAAACTTTGAAAACAATGTTTCTGGATGCTGGTTTCCAACGTTGTGAATATCATGATGTCATGGATGGCATCTGTGCTATTCATATTGGATATAAAGATGCCGATTAACTTAATTTTAAGTGCCGTCTTAGCTAAAGCAGAAACTTTACTTAATAAAGCACTTATACTGGATCCTACAAGCAATAAAAAACTGACCCGGTTGAGCGGGACAACCATCGTAATTAAATCAGTAAATCCGGAATGCTCACTTTTTATTTCTGTTCATGAACAAGGATTTTCACTATCCCCTGTTATTACTGATATTACAGAAAAAACAGATGCTGAAATTTCAGGGCCGTCGCAAGAACTCATCAAATTACTCTTCGCCAAAGAAAAAGGCGATGTAATTCGCAACAAGGATATTCAGCTAAAAGGAGACATCACCAGCATCCAGGAGTTACAAAATATTTTTCTGGAGCTTGATATTGATTGGGAATATCAGTTAAGTAAATTTATTGGCGATGTGCCAACTCAAACCTTAAGTGATGGCATAGAATTACTGAAAAGTTTTGTCAATCAGAGCACCCTCAGTTTAAAAACTAATATTGATGAATATATCCATGAAGAAGCCAAGCTACTTCCTTCCTCAAATGAACTGGAAAATTTTTATCAGCGCATTGATGCACTGAGGTTACGCCTTGACCGCAGTCAGGCCCGTATCAATAATTTTGAATCAAAACAGTAAGGAGTCAATTATGGGATTCGCACCTTCAACAATGCAATTAAGCAGCACAGCCTTTGAAAACGACGGGGGTATTCCGTCTAAACATACCGGCGAGGGAGAAGATATATCTCCTCAAATCAGTTGGGAAAATCCGCCGGAAGGAACCAAAGGCTATGCGCTGATCTGCCATGATCCTGATGCACCCCTAGTCACCGCCAAGGGGAATTATGGTTTTGTACATTGGGTGCTATATAACATTCCAGCTGACACCATGACACTCGCTGAAGGCAACCAGGAATTTACTGCAGGTGTTAATGATATGGGCAATGCCACTTATAATGGCCCTATGCCGCCTGAAGGCCACGGCTTGCATCGTTATTATTTCTGGATATTGGCTTTGGACAAAGAAACTGAACTGGAAGCTGGCTTAACGCTCTGGGAATTACTGGCAGCAATTGAGCCCAATGTTCTCGGCATGAACCGCTTGACTGGAACTTACCAACGATAAATATCCTCACTCAATAATTTCTATCACTTTACTTTCTTTTAGAGATACCACGTGAAGAAGTACTTGCGACTAATAAAAATCCTTCAGGTTGCTGCCAGGTACCGCTTGCAGGATTTGCTCGATGATTTTAATTTGAAAGCGCCTGTCGTCTTACTATTTACACTTCCGTTTAAAGTAAAACCGGAGCTGGCTTCACTGGATCGTGGCACTCGTTTACGCTTGGCGCTGGAAGAACTTGGTCCAATTTTTATCAAATTTGGTCAACTCCTTTCCACGCGCCGGGACATGTTGCCACTGGACATCGCTGATGAACTGGCCAAATTACAGGATCAGGTAGCGCCTTTTGATGGTACTGAAGCACAGGCTCTCATAGAAAAGTCTCTCGGTCGTAAAATAGATGAATTGTTCAGTGAATTTATCATTACGCCACTTGCATCTGCCTCAATTGCACAAGTTCACGCTGCACGATTACACAGTGGTGAAGAAGTCGTTGTCAAAGTAGTCAGGCCCGGAATAGATAAAGTTATTGGTCAGGATCTGACCTTATTGAACTTGCTGGCAGCATTCATAGAAAATTATACAAAGGATGGCAAACGCTTACGTGCAAAAGAAATCATCAGAGATTATGACTTTGTTATTCATGATGAGTTGAATTTGCAGGCTGAGGGTGCAAATGGCACGCAACTGGGCAAAAATTTTGAAGACAATCACATGTTATATGTGCCAAAAGTCTATTGGGATTACACCTGTCAAAATGTGCTTGTCCTCGAGCGAATTCATGGTATTCCGATAAGCCATGTTGAAGAACTGAAAAAAGCCAATATAGACTTGAAAAAACTTGCAGAAACAGGCGTAGAAATATTTTTTACCCAGGTTTTTGAACAAAGCTTTTTCCATGCAGATATGCATCCCGGTAATATTTTTGTCTCAAGGGAGCGCCCTGACAAACCGCAATATATTGCCCTGGATTGCGCAATCTTCGGCAGTCTCAGCGAAGATGATCAGCAATATCTAGCTAAAAATTTACTGGCTATTTTTAAACGGGATTACCGCAAGGTTGCAGAACTACACATAGAGTGTGGTTGGGTTCCTGCTGATACTCCTGTGCACGCCTTTGAAGCCACCATGCGTAGTGTATGCGAACCCATTTTTGAAAAACCACTCAGCGAGATTTCATTCGGAGGTTTACTGCTGCAACTGTTTCGAACGGCGGGGCGCTTCAATATGGAATTGCAACCTTCTCTGGTTCTGTTACAAAAAACCATGTTGAATATTGAAGGTCTTGGCAAGGACCTTTATCCGGATCTGGACCTTTGGCAAACCGCACTGCCTTTCCTGGAGAACTGGCAAAAAAGGCGTCTCTCTCCCTGGGAAAATTTAAAGAAATTAAAAGGCAAAGTGCCGGAGTTACTGGAACAATTACCTGAACTACCTGAATTGATATACGATTTTCTGACAGAAACTCGCACTTCCCACAGGCAAGCGCAGCGCCTGTTACAACAACAGGCCAAAATTCGTGAGCAGGCGCGACGTAGACAAGCACAAAAACGTTTACGTTTTGGTCTTTCCGCTTTAATCCTGGCTGTCATCATGCTATTTACAAATCTTGGCCCATGGATGGATTCTATTCCTCTGGAAGTATGGCTACTCAGCTTTACCGGCATAGGATTACTGTATTTTCGGCGTTAAGTGCTTGAATATCGCACTAACAACCCCAAATAGAGTATTCTAGGCGCTTTTATTTGGCCTCGTTTTTTTATTGGAACCAAAAATGGCAGATAGCTGGCTGGATCAGCTCAACTGGAATACAGAGAGATTGCTGCCTGTAATTGCTCAGGATACTGCTACAGGGCGAATTCTGATGCAGGCCTGGGTTAATGCTGAAGCTTTGTCTATAGCCCAGCGTGAACAACAGGCCGTTTATTGGTCACGTTCCAAAAATAAACTTTGGCGGAAAGGGGAAGAGTCCGGTCATATCCAAAAACTTTGCGGTATTTATCTGGATTGTGACGCTGACAGCCTGATTTATGAGGTAGAGCAGATTGGCGGTATAGCCTGCCATACTGGCCGTTATTCCTGCTTTTATCGCAAACTAATAGACGGTGAATGGCAGAATATAGACCCAGTTTTAAAGGCTCCGGAAGACATTTATAAGAAATAACAGCTTCAGGCAAACATAATGACTGACACTTTGGCAAAACTTGCAAAAATTATTGATGAGCGTAAAGACGCTGATCCGTCGGCTTCCTATGTCGCACTTTTACAAAACAGCGGTCTGAATAAAATTCTGGAAAAAGTTGGTGAGGAAGCAGTAGAAACCATACTGGCAGCCCGAGATATCGAAAATGATATCGATAAATCCAAACTGGTTCATGAAACTGCTGACCTCTGGTTTCATACACTGGTTATGTTGTCGAAACTGGAGCTGGGCCCCCAGGATGTTCTCGACGAACTGGAAAAACGCTTTGGCACTTCCGGGCTGGATGAAAAAGCATCGCGCAAGTCCAGCTAGAACGCTACAATGCAGCATATTTAAAATTACTATTAATTAGCAGGAGTACATTATGGGATTCGGTGGAATTGGAATTTGGCAACTAATCATTATTCTGGTCATCATCCTTCTAGTGTTTGGGACCAAAAAACTGAAAAATCTCGGCTCTGATTTAGGTGGAGCCATTAAAGGTTTTAAAAACGCTATGGATGAAGATGGTAAGGGTGAAGATTCACAGGCAAAAATCAGTGAAGATGCTGATGAAGGTGACACCTTTGATGTAAAAGCTGAAAAAGTTGAAGAAGAAAATAAGTCCTGATCACACTAAAAAGGCTTTGCTATGACCGGCGTCGGTTTCTTTGAAATTTTATTAATTGGTGTTGTCGGCCTGTTAATTCTTGGACCCGATAAGCTGCCGGGTGCTTTACGCACAATGGCTTTATGGATTGGGCGTTTCAGACGCAGCTTTGATGACATCAAGCGCGATATAGAAAAAGAAATTGGTGCTGATGAAATTCGTCGCCAGCTTCGCAATGAAGCTATTATGGACAAATTTCAAGAAGGTAAAAAACAAATTACCGACACCGTAGAATCCGCAAAAAAACAAACCAATAGCCTGAAAAGCAACCTGGATCTCAAACAGCAAATTTTAAATAGCGGGAAAACACAAAGTGAAAGTTCACCAGAAAATAGTAATCCGGTAACTCTTGCTCCAGAGACCAGCACCTCCGAGAATATGACGCCAGCGCCTTCACCAGAAGACGCAGAAAAATCACAAGAATCGAAAGACTAATATGGCGCTCGAAAACGATCCTAAAGAACAACCCCTGATTTCCCATCTCGTTGAATTACGTGATCGTATTCTGCGTTGCCTGCTAGTTGTACTGGTTATTTTTCTTTGCCTGTTTCCATTTGCCAATAACATCTATACCTTCGTAGCATCTCCCTTGCTCAATGTCTTACCAGAAGGTGCAGAAATGATAGCCACGCAAGTGACTTCACCTTTTTTTGCACCATTTAAGCTGGCGTTTTTCTCAGCAGTTTTTATTTCAGTCCCGTTTCTTTTACATCAAATCTGGTCCTTTATTGCACCAGGACTTTATAAAAATGAAATCAAGATTGCCTTTCCGATTCTGGTTTCAAGCATCATTCTTTTTTATCTGGGTATTTTGTTTTCCTATTTTGTTGTGCTGGGGTTCATCTTCGGTTTCTTCACATCGGCTGCTCCTGAAGGTGTAGCCATCATGACTGACATTACTGAATATCTGAATTTCGTCTTATTGATGTTTTTTGCTTTCGGGCTGACTTTTGAAATCCCAATTGCTACCGTGTTACTAATAATTTCAGGCGCGACCACGCCTGAAAAGCTGACAGCAAAAAGGCCTTACATTGTTATAGGCTGTTTTGTCGTTGGTATGCTACTTACGCCAGCAGATCCTTTTTCACAATCAATGCTCGCCATTCCAATGTGGATGTTATTTGAGGCCGGTGTCATTGCTGGCAGGATTCTTTACAAGAAAGACGAAGAAGATGAAAGTGAAGTAAAGGAAGACAGCGAAGAAGTAAAACCTTAACTCTGTAAAACACCAAATAGCTATGCTAGCTATTTAGCAAGAAAGTTACCGGCCCATCATTAACCAGACTAACCTGCATATTCGCTCCAAACTCCCCACTGGCAACTGGATTATGCTGGGTACGTGCCTGCTCCAAAAAATGCTTATATAGTTCCTGTGCTTGCTGAGGCGGCTTGGCTGAGCTAAAGCTGGGACGTAAACCAGTATTAGTAACCGCAGCGAGAGTGAATTGCGAAACGACCAATAAACCACCCTTTATATCCCTGACGCTGAGATTCATTTTATCTTCAGCATCAGAAAAAACCCGATAAGCGAGAATCTTATCCAGTAATTTATCTGCATCCGCCTGCACATCATTTTTTTCAATACCCAGAAAAACCAGCAGGCCCTGGTCTATACTGCCAACCCGCTCTGCATTAATCTGCACTGAGGCTTCACTGACTCTCTGGATAAGTGCCCGCATGCTGGATTATCCTCGGAGCTCCGAGCCTCTCGACATTCTTTTTCTCTCATTTTCAGTCAGATACATTTTTCGTAAGCGAATTGTCTGGGGCGTTATTTCTACCAGTTCATCCGCCTCAATAAATTCCATGGCCTGCTCCAGGCTATGGTGAATCGGCGGCGTTAAAATCAGGTTCTCATCAGTCCCGGCAGCACGAATGTTCGTTAATTGTTTTGCTTTGGTCGGATTAACTGCCAGATCATTTTCACGACTATGCAAACCGACAATCATGCCTTCATAGACTTCGACTCCTGGAGCGACAAACAACCTGCCCCGGTCCTGCAGCGCAAACAAGGCAAATGCCAGGGTTTTTCCTTTAACCATGGAAACAAGCACACCCCGATTACGCCTTGCTATTTCGCCTTCTTTTACCTGTCCATAGTGATCAAACACATGCGTCATAATACCTGTGCCTGAAGTCATGCCCAAAAATAGGGTTCTGAACCCGATCAGGCCCCGGGTAGGAATGATAAAACTAATACGCATTCGGCCTTTGTTGTCAGAGACCATATCCTGCATCTCGGCTTTGCGCTTACCAAGTTCTTCGATCACACTACCCTGGTGTTCCTCATCAACGTCAAGCACCAGCATTTCATAAGGCTCATGTTTGACGCCGTCAATTTCCTTGATCACCACCTGGGGTCTTGAAACTGCCAGCTCAAAGCCCTCTCTTCGCATATTTTCTATCAGGACAGACAGATGTAATTCACCACGACCTGATACGATAAATTTATCCGCTGTCTCGCCCTGCTCGACTCGCAGGGCAACATTATGAATAAGTTCCTGCTCCAGCCTTTCTTTAATATTCCGGCTGGTCACAAACTTGCCTTCAAGTCCTGCAAAAGGCGAATCATTTACCTGAAAAGTCATGGTAACTGTCGGCTCATCAACCGAAAGTGGTGGCAAAGCTTCAACCGCTTCAGGATCACAAATCGTGTCAGATATATTTAAATTTTCAATCCCGGTAATACAGATGATATCTCCGGCAGCAGCAGAGTTAGCATCAATTCTCTCCAGCCCCATATAAGTCTTGACCTGCCCGATTTTCGCTTTTCTGGTATTACCTTCGCGGTCCACCAGAACCACTGGCATATTTGTCTTGATAGAGCCACGGGTTATTCGCCCAACACCAATAACGCCAACATAGGACGAATAATCAAGCGCTGATATCTGCATTTGCAGAGGACCATTTTGATCAACATCAGGCGGTGGCACCTTATCAACAATTAACTGAAATAATGGCGTCATATCCTCAGCAAGCTGATCAGCTTCATTACCTGCCACGCCATTAATAGCAGAGGCATAAATCACTGGAAAATCCAGCTGCTCCTCCGTTGCTCCAAGGCGATCAAATAAATCAAACACTTCATTTAACACCCAGTCAGGACGTGCACCTTCCCGGTCGACCTTGTTTATAACAACAATCGGCTTCAAACCACGGGCAAAGGCTTTTTGTGTCACAAAACGCGTTTGTGGCATTGGTCCATCAACGGCATCAACCAATAGCAATACACTGTCCACCATAGATAACACGCGTTCTACTTCACCACCAAAATCAGCATGCCCAGGCGTATCAACGATATTGATCCGGTAACCCTGCCAGCTCACAGCCGTATTTTTAGCCAGGATGGTAATACCCCGTTCTTTCTCCTGATCATTGGAGTCCATTACCCGCTCTATATCCTTGCCTCTTGTTTCCAAAGTCCCGGACTGTGAAAGCAATTTATCCACAAGGGTAGTTTTGCCATGGTCAACGTGAGCGATAATGGCAATGTTTCTAATCTTTTCTATCACAATGATTTCCTGCCGGAAGGAGTAAAAATGTGGCGCATTATAGCGAATTGTCCGGTTTAAAACAGGAAAACTATTCACTAATGGGAATTTCTGGGACTGCAGTCAGCTTATCAAGTGTCACTAAGCTGGCCGATATACCCCGACATTGGTAAAGCCTTTATCGACCAGATAGGACGCATGTAGTCTGCTCATCATTCCCTTGTCACAATAAAGCAAATACTGAACATCTTTTTCGATACTGCCGTTTTCAAATACGGTATTTAATTTGAAGAAAGGAATTTTTTGTATTCCGTCGGTTGGGAAATTTAAAGGTGACAATTCTTCTTCATCCGGGTGACGGATATCAATCACTATAGCCTGCTCAGGGACAACTTCTACTTCCAGTAGTTCTATGGCGGCTCTTTTTTCACTTTTCAGTAACTGATCGATAGTCGAGAATGTCGCCTCTTTTATCGCGCTTTCAAGAATTGAAAAATCAAAGCCTGCTTCTTCTTTCTTAATCCGGTGTTCATGTGCCTTGGTGGTCGGTCTGACTGATATAACACCGCAGTATTCCGGTATGATTGCTGAAAACTCTTCAGTGCCAATTTTTTTTGCAAGATCAATAATATCCTGTTTCTCACTCATGATCAGTGGACGCAAAACCAAAGTCTCGCTAACCTTATTAATAACGGCAAGATTTGCTAGCGTCTGACTGGAAACCTGTGCGACAGCTTCGCCTGTAACCAGAGCATCTATATCAAGTTCGTCAGCTAACTTGCTGGCAACCCTCAACATCATCCGTTTTAGCACAACACCCATTTGTGAATTATCAACTTTTGAAATTATTTCTCCGACGACTGCCTCAAACGGAACTAAAATAAATTTGACCCGATGCGATGAGCCATAACGCATCCATAAATACAAAGCCACTTCTTTAACAGCGATCTCATGTTCATGACCGCCCAGATTAAAAAAACAATAATGCGTTAATAATCCACGTTTAATAGACAGATAACTGGAAACTGATGAATCAAAGCCCCCGGATATTAGTGATAAAACACTATCCTGGGTGCCTAAGGGAAAGCCCCCTAAACCCTGCATTAATTCATCAATAATAAATACATCCTGCTCTCGAATCTCTAATCTTACTGTGACATCCGGCTGACTGAGATTCACTCCAAGCGACTCTACCTGCCTATTCAGACCAGCACCGATAAACTTTTCAACATCGACTGAAGTAAATGAATGTTTCCCTGCACGCTTACAACGAACAGCAAAGGTTTTACCCGACAACCTTGAAGAATACAGACTCAAAGTACGGGCGAGGACACTTTCCAAATCATCTAAAATTAAATGGCTGGTCGATGCTATTGAGGCAACGCCCGGTGTGCTGGTCAACACCGTTTCAACCAAATGCTTATGCTCTTCAGAATCCTGCGGAATATTTATTTCCAGATAATCCCACTTCGAAACCAGGCTGATTTTTTCATCAATTTTTTTTAATAACTTTGAAAGATTCCTTCTTAACTGCTTTACAAAACGCGCTCTTACAGGCCGACTCTTGATCGTCATCTCAGGGGAGTATTTTAGGAGGTATCTCATGCTTACTATCTTATTTCGAGGTAATACGCGACTACATGGCAAAAGTGACAATAATACCAACGGCAGACTTTAATAACACGGCATACTCTCACTAAAGCATCGAGAAGTAGAGGGATTATGCCTTAAATGCACTAATATGGTGCATTTTGTATCGTTTCAAGGTATAATTACACCCCGTATGAGTCTGAAAACTCAATTAACAGTTAAAAATCCTTAATTTGCCCCAGGTTGGTTCAATTTTTGCAAGCTTAAATTACACAACAATCTGCCAATTTATCGCCAAACAAGCCTGATTCAGCGACTGGCATAACAAAGATATGAATACGGAAAGCTTTAACACCAGTTTACTCGATTACCTGACCTCTGCAGTAGTAGTACTGGATAGTAGTTTTTGTTTATTTCACATGAACCCAGCTGCAGAAGCACTTTTCAGGATCAGTGAAAAACGCTCCAGAAATTCATACATCGGCGATTTACTTTATCGCCCGGAAGCTACATTAAGAGCCTTACGAAAAGTCCAAAAAAACCGAAATTCATTTATAGCGCGTAAAGTGCATCTGATGCTTGCCAATGGAACTAAGCTACTGGTCGATTACTCAATTTCTGCCATTAATGATCAGGACCAGTATTTTCTTCTGGTTGAGATACAGGAACTTGACCGTTCTTACAGTATTAGTCGGGGTGAAACTCTGATTTCCAATCACGAAACAACTTTGGAGCTAGTGAGAAATCTCGGGCACGAAATAAAAAACCCTTTAGGCGGCATTCGAGGTGCTGCCCAACTTCTGGCTCTGGAGTTGCCAAACAAGGAGTTGGAAGACTATACCAATGTCATTATCAATGAAGCTGACCGCCTGGTTAATCTGGTTGACCGTTTAACCGGATCCTATAAAAAACCCGAGTTAAAAAATCTTAATATTCATGAAGTGATTGAACGCGTAAGATCATTATTAGAAGCTGAATCAAAAGGTAGAATAACATTCACCCGAGATTATGATCCTAGCATTCCAGAATTTACAGGCGACATTGAACAACTTATTCAGGCGGTATTGAATATTATAAGAAATGCCATGCAGGCATTAAATGAATCTGAACAAAGCAATCCTGAAATAATTTTAAAAACCCGTGCAGTGAGTCACGCAACTATCGGTCCGGTTATGCATAAGCTGATAGCTCGAATTGAAATAATTGATAATGGACCTGGTATACCGGCAGATATTACAGAAAATATTTTTTATCCCCTTATAAGTGGCAGGGCGGAAGGAACTGGTTTGGGCCTATCAATAGCTCAGACTATTTTGAAACAGCATAATGGTTTAATCGAGTGCGAAAGTCAGGAAGGACAAACCAGATTTATTTTATCCATTCCTGTCTCTAACGAAAATGAAGGTAACCAAGTATGAATGACAAAGGGCTAATCTGGATTGTTGATGATGACAAATCAATCCGCTGGGTTTTGGAAAAATCTCTTGATAAAGCCGGCTTTACCATTGAGAGTTTTGATAACGGTGAAAGCCTGTTGGAAAGACTAAATCAAGCACAACCTGATGCCATCATCAGTGATATTCGCATGCCAGGCAAAGATGGTCTGGAAGTATTGAATCTGGTCAGTGAATCTTATCCTCAAATTCCAGTTATTATTATGACAGCTCATTCTGATTTAAGCAGTGCTGTCAAATCATACGAACATGGCGCATTTGAGTATCTTCCAAAACCTTTTGATGTCAACGATGCGGCAGATGTTGCTGAACGAGCTGTCAAACATGCTCAAGAAAATAAAGGTGCCAAAAAGGTTGCTCCTGAAGTCAAAGCCAAAGAAATAATTGGTGAAGCGCCTGCCATGCAGGAAGTTTTTCGTTCCATTGGCCGCTTATCCAATTCAAATATTACCGTATTGATTAAAGGTGAATCAGGAACCGGGAAAGAACTGGTTGCTCAAGCACTGCATAAACATAGCCCACGTTCAGACAAGCCTTATATCCCATTAAATGTTGCGGCTATTCCAAAAGATTTGATTGAATCTGAATTGTTCGGCCATGAAAAAGGCGCTTTTACAGGAGCTACTCAGCAACGTGTTGGGCGTTTTGAGCAGGCTGATGGTGGCACCTTGTTTCTGGATGAAATTGGCGATATGCCCATGGAAGCACAAACACGTTTATTACGTGTTTTATCTGATGGTGAATTTTTCCGTATTGGCGGAATGAGCCCAATCAAAGCTGATGTCCGCATCATCGCTGCCACTCATCAAAATTTGCAGGAGCGGGTTAGCGAACACCTGTTCCGAGAGGACCTTTATCATCGACTCAATGTTATTCCTATTCATCTACCCAAGTTATCTGAAAGGCGTGAGGATATTCCTGCTTTGATGCAACACTTTCTACAAAAGGCAGCCCAGCAAATGGGTGTAGATACTAAAGTCATCCGACCTGATACAGCCAAGTATTTAACCGGCTTAAGTTGGCCTGGCAATGTCAGACAATTGGAAAATTTTTGTAGCTGGATCACTGTTATGGCATCGGGCCGTGAAGTATTTATCAATGATTTGCCGGAAGAGTTTCTTAAACCTGAAAATCAAAATGGCATTTCAGGTAATTGGGCACAAACCTTAAAAAATTGGGCTGACCAGGAACTCAGTCTGGGCCATACAGGTATTCTTCAGCAAGCTACGCCTATTTTTGAAAAATGTATGATTGAGGTAGCACTTAAACACAGTGGTGGCCGGAAACGAGACGCATCTGAATTACTCGGCTGGGGAAGAAACACGCTGACCAGAAAAATTAAAGAACTTGGTCTGAATTCAAATGATCAGGATGATGAAGACTAGAGTCACAATAATCTTCTCATGTTTAATATTGTACTTTTTGAACCGGAAATACCTCCGAATACTGGCAATATCATTCGCCTTGCCAGCAATTCCGGTTGTCGATTGCATCTGATTGAACCATTGGGTTTTAACTTAAATGAAAAAAGTTTACGACGAGCCGGACTTGATTATCATCAATACAGCTCATTGCATACTTACGAAAACTGGCAAGATTTTTTAACCCAAAAAGCTGATGGCAATATCTATGCCTTCAGCACCAAAGGCAAAAAAATATACACCGAAGTCAATTACGCCGTGAATGATTATTTATTATTTGGTCCGGAGACCCGGGGCTTGCCTGAAGTAATCAGAACCAGTGAGTCAATCAGTGAAGTAGTCAGGATACCTATGCAAAAAAAAAGCAGAAGTTTGAATTTATCAAACTCTGCTGCTATTGCAGTTTATGAAGCCTGGCGCCAGGCAAATTTCCAAAATTGCTAAAGAGATTCAGCAAATACTGCAGATTTTAGCTATCTGCTGACTTCTGCTGTTTAGCCTGTTGCTCACGAGCCTGTAAATATGCAGATTCAAAATTTACTGGGGCCACCATCAATGCCGGAAAGCTACCTTTGTTAGCAAGATTATCAATATTTTCCCTGCCATAAGGGAATAAAATATTAGGGCAGGTTATATGCAGAACCTGTGTAAGGCTATCTCCCTCCAGCCCTTCAATTCGAAAAATCCCTGCTTGTTGAACTTCAGCAATAAATAACACTTTATCATCACTGTTCTTAACTTCAGCAGTCATTGTCAAAACGACTTCATACATGGAGTCTTCAATATTATTTGTCTTGGTAGTCATATTAAATTGAATACCCGGCTTATACTCAGCCCGAAAAATTTCAGGCGTATTAGGCGCCTCAAATGAAGAATCTTTAACATAAATTCTTTGTATTATAAATTTCACTGCAGACTCATCTATTTGCCCAGCAGCCTCATTACTTACCTGATCATCTGTATCTGCCATCTTTACTTCTTCCTATATTAATAATGTTTTTTAAACGGTTAAGCTTCAATTTCAATTTGAAAGTTTGCTTCTGTATTTAACTGTCCTGAGTTAGCTTTATATTTAATACCTTTTTCAGGTCACTAAAGGTAAACCCTGTGTCTGCCACTCTGTCATTCCGCCACTCATTTTATATACCTGGGAATAACCCTGGGCTTCTAATTTCTTAACACCATCTCCAGACTGGTGCCCCATCTGACAAACTACAATAAGCGGATTATTTTTATTTTTTTCTAACTCAATCATACGCTCTTCTAATTTGGCAAGCGGAATATTGATTGCATTAACAATATGTCCTTTATCAAATACCTTTTTATCCCTTATATCCAGAATCAATCCGTTACTCTGATTTATGAGACGGGTGGCTTCATGGATTCCTACAGCCTTAACCCCTTTCTTTTGTAAATAGGCTAGCAATGCAGCAAAGATAATTACCCACAGGCTTGTCAATATCCAATGGTTAATAAGAAATTCTAAAAAACGCTCCATAACTCGCTCAAAACTGCACCTACAAAGTGGCACGCAGTATAAAGAACTAAGCTCCCAGAGTAAAACTGGCTGTAGGTGTTTTTCACAGTTAGCTTGTTTAACAAAATCGCAGAAGCGCCTATAATCCGCCTCTCATTATCTTTCTTTTTTATTCCCTATGGCTCAACAAATAACGCCCCGCCTATTATTGATACTTGATGGTTGGGGACATCGTGATGAAACTGATGCAAATGCCATCAGCATGGCAAAAACACCGGTATGGGATAGCCTGCTGGCAAATTATCCCCATACCCTGATTCATACATCCGGCTTGAAAGTCGGCTTACCCGAAGGACAAATGGGAAACTCTGAGGTAGGCCACATGAACATGGGTGCTGGCCGGGTGGTTTATCAAAACTTAACCCGCATCAACAAAGCAATTGCTGAGGGTGACTTTTTTAGTAATCCGGCTTTTATAGATACCTGTCTCAAGGTAAATGCCGTTAAAGGTGCATTACACATTATCGGCCTGTTATCACCTGGGGGCATCCACAGCCATGAAGACCAGATCGAGGCAGCTATTGATCTGGCGCTGCAGCAGGGTTGTGAGAAAATTTATCTGCATGCATTACTGGATGGCCGGGATACCCCACCACGCAGTGCTGAATCTTCACTGACAAAATTCTCAACTAAACTTGCGGCATCTGGTAAGGGCAGTATTGCCAGTGTGTCGGGGCGTTTTTATGCTATGGATCGTGATAATCGTTGGGACCGAGTAGAGCAAGCCTATCAGACTATAGTGCTGGGTGAAGCCGATTTCCATTATGAAGATGCCTTGGACGCCCTACATGAAGCTTATGCCAGAGATGAAGATGACGAATTTATCAGACCCAGTTGTATCCATCCTTCTGATACTGATGCCATTAAAATGCAAGATGGGGATGCCGTAATTTTTATGAACTTCCGCGCAGACCGTGCCCGTGAGCTTACTCGCGCATTATATGATCCCGATTTTTCTGAATTTAAGTCTCATCAGAATTTTAATTACAGCGCATTTCTGACTCTCACCCAATATGCCGACGACATCAGCGCACCTTGTGCTTACCCTCCAATGGAATTAAGCAATAGTCTGGGTGAGTATCTTTCTAAACAACAGCTGCCACAACTAAGAATTGCTGAAACTGAAAAGTATGCTCACGTCACCTTTTTCTTTAGTGGTGGACGTGAAGAGGAGTTTAATGGAGAAACCCGTATTCTGGTTCCTTCACCACAGGTAGCAACCTACGACCTGAAACCGGAGATGAGCGCTTATGAAGTCTGTGAAAAGCTGGTATCTGCTATTAAAAATCGCGAATATGCTGCTATCATCTGTAATTTTGCAAATGGCGACATGGTTGGTCATACCGGTGATCTGGACGCTTCAATCAAGGCAGTCGAAGTTCTTGATGAATGCATGGGGCGTATTACCGATGCAATCCTGGAAGTTGATGGCGACTGCCTAATTACTGCAGATCATGGCAATGTCGAGAAAATGCGCGATGAAATAAGCGGGCAAAGTCTGACTTCCCATACAGATGGCCCTGTTCCACTTGTCTACATTGGCAAACAAAGGCTTAAACTAAAGGACGATGGTGCATTGTCTGACATAGCCCCCAGTCTTCTTAGTCTTATGCACCTGGATCCACCTCCTGAGATGAGCGGACATTCCTTGATTGAATTTATATGACAAGGCTGAACAATAAGCTTTTATCTTTATTTGTAAGTGCTTACTTACTATATACCCCTCTATTAAAAGGCCAAGAAAACCCTTCTCAAGCAGATTTAGACGCTCTGTCTCAAATCATTAGCAATGTTCAGTTACAAATTGAAAGAACCCGACAACAACGCAGTTCAGTCGAAATTGAGCTTGAAACAAATGAGAAAGCTATCAGCGATATCAATGAAAACATTACAGAACTCGGCAAGCTAATCAATGCTGAGCAAGTAAGGCTCAGCGAACTGGAACAGCAAAGCCTGGAATTAAATCGCAGGAAAGCCAGCCAGGAAACTCTTATCAGTCAGTATATTCTTGCTGCTTACCAGAATGGCAAAGAAGAATATCTGAAATTGGTTCTTAACCAACAAAGCATCAGCAGTAGTTTAAGGGTATTACGTTATTACCAATACCTGAGTAATGCCCGATCAGATAAAATCGCTGAATTTCAGGAAACATTAAGAGAAATAGACACGATTAGTAGCGAACTTCAGGAAACTAACAGAAATTTATCTGCTCAGCGCAATAACCTTCTTGAACAACAGCTTAGCCTGGAGCAGAGGCAGGAACAGAGGTTAAGCCTACTTAATGAACTTGATTCGGCGCTGGCCAGCAGCACAAGTGAACTTTCCCGTCTGGAAGTGCAATATGAAGAAATGGCTTTGCTGGTTGCGGAATTATCTCGCGCTATTGTGGATATTTCATTTGGCTCTCAAGGAGAGGCGTTTACAAACTTAAGAGGTTCATTGCCCTGGCCCCTGCAAGGCCCTTTACTAAACACTTATGGTGAAAACTATGAACTAGGTGATCTTAATTGGGAAGGTATTACTATCGCAGCTCCTGCTGGCACTGAAGTTAAAGCGATCCACCATGGACGGGTCATTTATTCCGACTGGTTTTCCAACTCCGGCCTTCTCTTGATAATTGATCATGGCGATGGTTATATGAGTCTCTATGCTCATAATCAGTCATTGTATAAGGAAGTCGGTGAATGGGTCACTTCCGGCGAGGCAATAGCGGCAGTTGGTAATACAGGCGGTCGCAATGAAAATGGGGTATATTTCGAAATCCGGTACAATGGTGAAGCGCAAAATCCGGTAAATTGGTTAGTGAGACGTTAAGCCTCTGGTCAAATTCTATGAAAATATTACGCGTGTTTAAAATTACTTTATGCCTTCTTGGTTTTACTCTGACGTTCCCGGTTCAGGCCCAAACTGAGCATAGTGAAAGCCCAGGAAATGCGGAAAATCTCCCCTTACCCCTGGATGAAGTCCGGATCTTCACAGAGGTGTTGAACCGCATCCGCAATGCCTATGTTGAGCCCATTGATGACAAAACCCTGCTGGAAAATGCAGTGAGAGGAATGCTTGCCGGAATTGATCCCCATTCCAGCTATCTCGTCAATGAAGAATTTGATGATTTACAGGAGATGACAACAGGCGAATTTGGTGGCTTAGGAGTTCAGGTGGGTGTCAATAATGGTTTTATTACTATCATCAGCCCGGTAGATGGCTCTCCGGCAGATATAGCAGGCATTAAAGCCGGCGATATCGTAATCAAGATTGATGATACGCCTACTACTGATATCACAATTGATGAAACCACAGATCTAATGCGAGGCCCTCCCGGGACAGATATTGTATTGACCATTCTGCGTGAGGGCGTGGACGAAGCCCTTGAGATTACCGTTACCCGTGACATTATTACCTCCAGCAGCGTGCGTTCTCGCTTTATAGAACCCGGTTTCGGCTATATCCGAATTTCTCAATTTGTCACTGGTACTGGCCGGGAAATCAATACCGCTCTCGAAAACTTCCACCTGAGCGACACTGAGCTCAAAGGTCTGATTCTGGATTTGCGTAATAATCCAGGTGGGGTGTTGCAGGCGGCTGTGGATGTTGTCGACGCGTTTATTTCTGAAGGACTGATTGTTTACACAGAAGGCCGCGAAACAAACTCTTATTCCCGTTTCGACGCTACGCCTACTGATCCAAGTCGTGGTGTGCCCCTTATAGTCCTTATAAACCAGGGTTCGGCTTCAGCCTCAGAAGTGGTTGCCGGTGCCCTGCAGGATCACAATCGAGCAGTCATTATGGGTACGCAAAGTTTTGGCAAAGGTTCAGTGCAAACCGTTTTACCACTGGCCAACGACCGTGCAATAAAATTAACCACTGCGCTCTATTACACGCCAAACGGACGCTCTATTCAGGCTCGTGGTATTACGCCAAACATCATTGTCCGGCAAGGAAGACTGACAAGTCTGCCCGATAACCCTGCCAACTACCGCGAAGAAGATCTCACGGGACACCTGGAAAATGAGGATTTAGTCGGGTCGATTCCTGAAGTACTGGACTTGACTGGCGAACAGGTTCTGATTGGTGATTATCAGTTGAATGAGGCGATGAATATTCTGAAAGGGTTAGTTCTCCTTCGCTCCCAACCCTACTGATAACGAAGCTACTGCACTCACTCCTGCTTCGTTAAAAACAGAATTTTATTCAGTTACTTACTGGTTTTGTAAGCGCCTTCACAAAATTCTGTTTTCGTCTCGCAGTAGTTTCGTTCGTGACGCTTCCTAAAATTTTTTACCTAAATACTTATAAATTTGCTTGTGCATCAATTTCAAATAATGAATAAAAAAACTTTACCGAACATAATAATTTTCTATCTATTAAAACGTCGCGAGCGTAGCAACTTTTTATTAAAGCGTTACGAGCGAAACTAGAACGAGGCAAGGAAGAAAATTAATGAAGGCGCTTACGTAAATAGTAAGTAACTGAGTTAATTTTCTTCTTTAACGAGGTTATAGTGAGCGCAGTAGCTTTAACGTACGACAATACCTTTGGAGGACATATAAGCTTTAGCTTCAGGTATGCTGTACTCGCCAAAATGAAAAATACTGGCTGCCAGTACCGCATCCACTTTACCTTCCACAATACCATCAACCAGATGCTGCAGATTGCCAACCCCACCGGAAGCAATTACCGGCACACTGACTGCTTCACTAATGGTTCTATTTAAAGCCAGATCAAATCCGTTTTTAGTGCCATCACGATCCATGCTGGTTAATAAAATTTCTCCTGCCCCGTAGGCAACCATGCGTTTAGCCCATTCAACAGCATCAAGTCCGGTTGCTTTACGTCCACCATGTGTAAATATTTCCCAACGCAATGGCTCTTCTGGCGATGAAACCTGTTTGGCATCTATCGCGACAACAATGCACTGTGAACCAAATTTTTCAGCGGCTTGTTTTACAAATTCTGGGTTTAATACTGCACTGGTATTGATGGCTACTTTATCAGCGCCCGCCCTGAGCATAATTCGAATATCATCAAGTGTTCGAATTCCTCCGCCTACTGTTAATGGAATAAATACCTGGCTGGCTATAGCTTTAACCGTATGAATGGTTGTTTCACGATCATCACTACTGGCCGTGATATCAAGAAAAGTAATCTCATCTGCTCCCTGATCACAGTAACGTTTAGAAACTTCAACGGGATCGCCGGCATCCCGAATATCCAGAAATTTTACGCCCTTAACAACACGGCCATTTTCACAATCAAGGCAGGGGATAATTCGCTTTGCTAAACTCATTTTCCCGCACTCATAAATCGCCGTTCCACAGAAGAAAGTTTTTAAGTAAGTTTAAGCCGACATTCTGACTTTTTTCAGGGTGAAACTGAACAGCAAAAATATTTTTATCGGCCAAAGCCGAACAAAACGACAAAGAGTAAGAGCTCTCGCCCACTATCTTCGCACTGTTGTCTTTATTCATTTCTGGTGCCACATAGTAGCTATGCACAAAATAAAACCGGCTGTTATTTTCAATGCCCTGCCACATCGGATGATCAATTGTTTGCTTTACTTCATTCCAGCCCATATGTGGAACTTTTATTAATTCGCCATCTTCATCCATCAGGCTTTCATCAAAGCGTTTTACCTTGCCCGGAAACAGCCCGATACAATCGACGCCGTTATTTTCTTCAGAGAAGCCCAGCATAGCCTGCATGCCTACACAAATACCCAGTATCGGTTTTTCTTGTCTGGCCTCTACAAGCAGCTCATCAATCTTTAGTCGTTTAATTTCAGCCATGCAGTCTCGCATGGCCCCGACACCAGGAAAAATCAGCCGATCAGCATCGCGAATTTGCTGCGCATCTGCAGTAATTGCCAGAGAAATATTTTCTCCAACATGCTCTATGGCCTTACCCACAGAATGGAGATTCCCCATACCATAATCAATTACCACGACTCTGTTCATTGAATTTTTTCGATTAAATTAATCAATACTCGTTGATCGTCAATGTCTGTAAAAAGCGTTCTGAGCGAAGCTAAGACTAGACAAATGCAAAATTTAGTGAAAGAGCTTACAAACCAGTAAGTGACTGAATTAAATTTTGCTTTTAACAAAGTATTAGCACGCGCAATAGCTAATCAGAGGCTTCCTTTCGTTGAAGGGATAGTGCCCTGCATTCTCGGATCAAGCTCCACAGCCATACGTACGGCACGCCCAAAAGCCTTGAACACAGTTTCAATTTGGTGATGGGCATTATTTCCTTTGAGATTATCAATATGCAAAGTCACTTTGGCATGATTAACAAAGCCCTGAAAAAACTCATAAAATAAATCAACGTCAAAATCACCAACTGTGCCACGCGAGAAAGGAATGTCATATTCAAGGCCAGGGCGGCCGGAGAAATCAATGACGACTCTTGATAATGCTTCATCCAAGGGTACATAAGCATGGCCGTAACGTCTTATACCCGTTTTATCCAAGGCCTTATCGAAAGCCTGACCGAGTGTAATGCCTAAATCTTCGACGGTGTGATGGGCATCTATTTCAAGGTCGCCATTGGCAACGATGTCTATATCGACCAGGCCATGGCGTGCCACCTGCTCAAGCATATGTTCAAGAAAAGGCAAACCTGACTCAATTTTAAATACGCCAGTACCATCAAGGTTCACACTTACCTTGATCTGTGTTTCATTGGTATTTCTTTCAATGGTGGCCGTTCTTGGTTCAGACATCACTGCCTCTGTCGCTTCTGCCTATAGCAGTTTTATGAAAAGCATAATTATACTGCCAAACGACTTTTAATGTGAAAAAAAGCCATAGAATCATTACACTTGCAAATCATGATTTTAGATCATACAGAACCAGACATTTTCACCGAAGCCGTTTTAAACTGGTTCCAGCAACATGGCCGAAAAAATTTGCCCTGGCAGGAAGATCCTAATCCCTATCGGGTTTGGGTTTCCGAAATTATGCTGCAACAAACACAAGTTGTTACGGTAATACCTTATTATGAAAAATTTATGCGGAGCTTTCCTACTATAAAGAAACTCGCTTTGGCCAATGAGGATAAGGTACTACACCATTGGACAGGATTGGGCTACTACGCCCGGGCAAGAAATTTACATAAAGCTGCAAAGATCATTCATTATGAAAAGCAGGGCATCTTCCCAGACTCTGTTGAACGGTTAATCGAATTACCCGGTATAGGCAAATCAACCGCCGGCGCCATTCTTGCACTAGCTAATAACCAGTATGCAACGATTCTTGATGGCAATGTCAAACGAGTATTGAGTCGCTATCATTGTGTAGAAGGTTGGGCTGAACAAAGCAGTACCCTAAAACAGCTTTGGCAATTGGCTGAAAAGTATACTCCTGACAATAACTGTAGATCTTATACCCAAGCCATGATGGATTTAGGCGCGACAGTCTGTACGCGGAGTAAGCCTGCTTGTTCAAGCTGTCCTCTGCAACAGAACTGTCAAGCTTATCTGGAACAAAGAACACAGGATTTTCCTGGGAAGAAGCCTAAAAAGAAACTTCCCGTTAAAACGACGCAAATGCTGATTCTGAAAAGCAAAAAAGATGAGAAGGTATTGCTGGAAAAAAGACCTCCTCACGGTATTTGGGGTGGCTTATGGAGTTTCCCGGAAATCGAGCTAAATAATGATGTATCCAGTTTTCTACAAACTCATGGAATTATTATTCAAAATAAGATGATTACATGGGATACGCTACGGCATACATTCAGTCATTTTCATCTGGAGATCCAGCCTAAAGTTCTACTGCTGAATAATGAGCCCTCCATGCTTATGGAGAAGCAAGGTTGGCACTGGTATGATCTCGGTTCACCAACAGAATTGGGGCTGGCGGCTCCAGTAAAAACCTTATTAAAAAAATTGAGCCAAGAATTATGAGCAGAACAGTTTTTTGTCGGAAATATCAAAAAGAAATGGAGGCTTTATTGACTCCTCCTTATCCAGGCGCAAAGGGGCAGGATATTTTTGAAAACATCTCAAAGCAGGCCTGGGAAGAATGGCAACAACTTCAGACCCGCTTAATTAATGAAAAAGGCCTCAGTATGATCAACCCTGATGACCGTAAATATCTCACTGCAGAAATGGATAAATTCTTTGCTAATGAAGACCATGATGAAGCAGAAGGCTACGTCCCAGAAAACTGAGGTAAAATCTCAATACAATCTTGACTAACGCACCCCCCAGCAGGTTTAATACGCGGCTTGCGCTGTAAGCATGACGCTTTATTTGTAAAGTTGTTAAATCAACTCAAACTAAATATTAAGCGTTATGAGCGATGGCAAGGTGAGGCAAAAGCTAAATTTTGTGAAGGAGCTTACAAACAGTAAGTGACTGATTAAAATTTAGGTTTTAACGAAACGTTGCCAAGCGTAATAGCTTAAAAAAGCCCAGGTAGCTCAGTCGGTAGAGCAGAGGACTGAAAATCCTCGTGTCGGTGGTTCGATTCCGCCCCTGGGCACCATTAGTAAATTTTCCAAGCTTCCAAACCCCTTCTAACTCCTTATTTTTACTCCAAAATTCTGTTTTTACAGTCTCAAAGAGTCCGACAATATCCGGAGGTAGCCAGATTTTGTAAGGGTGTATTTGGGGGTATATATTGCTGATACTACAAGCTCTTGGCGATACTTGCAGAATAATTTAAAAAATTAAATTATTAGGGGTCAATGTCACCATCGGATATTCGGGGTGAATTAAAAACTGCAATAAAGTTATGGCTCCACTGGCATTTACTCTTATTTCATTGGAATAAGGGCCTTCAGGACTATCACAGCTTTGCACCCAAACAGTGGTGGTCCCTTGAATACTTGAAGCAAACTCTTCACAAATATGGCTGGCAAAAACTTCATCGTCAGTGGAATAATCCAGACCTGTCTGTGTTTTTTCGATGACAACATTTAACTCATCAGGTAATACGCCATCTGCTTTAATTACCTGCCAACCGTCAAATGAAACAACTACAGTCCCTTCTCTATTCATAAAATCAGTTGTGCTCCTATCCCTTGGGATAATTGGCATTAAGTTTTGATTGTTTCCAGACCAAATGAGTGTCCAGGCCAACTCCTCATAAGGCACAGCCTGATTTCCTCCGTTGAAGGCAGACATGATTAAATCAAGTTGAGTGGAACGAAAGCTGCAAGCTTGTAGCCCCCCAACGATTATGAACCACAACAAAAATAATTTAATTATTTTCATGTTCCAGGAACCATTCTTAATTTATAGTTATTCAGGGCATCATAACGCGTTGTACGTAAATCGTACCATAGGCTTGAGCCAAAACCGTTTAGGCGTTGGCCGCCATCACGCTGGATAGAACGAATTGTATTTGAGTATGAGCTGCGGGTGTTACCTGGCAATATTTGATCAAGTGGAACTTTTAAATAGATACCTTTATCAAAACTGCCTTCCCCAAAGTCTTCCGCAGAAACATCAGTGAACGTTGCAAAGGCGCCTACCATCCAGCCATTATCGAAAGTTCTGCGTACTTCAATAGTAGCACCCTTATCTTTCGCCAGATATCGACCTACATGTAAGGCTATATCATAGTTGTACCAGGGTGTAGCCCAATAGGCGCTGACATGGCCAGTAACCACTGAGTAATCCAAAAGGTCAAAATCTTTATCGTAATCGCGCTGTTTTACCCAGTTCAGGTTAAAACCAAAAGCCAGGCGAGAGCCAAAAGGACTGTACAGGATTTCAGTACCAACACCTGAATACATTTCTTCCAGTACCCCAGCATAAGCACGGTAATAGGTATCTCTCCCCAAATTCCCTCTTTTCTGTAAATACAGGCTATCCAGCCCAGTATCACCTTCTTTCAGATACCTTGCTATATCAGAACGAACATGGGGTAAACCCGAATTTGCATCTCGGGTTATGGTGTCGAAGTCGTTATCAATATCCCAGTTATAACTGGCAAATAGCGAAACATAATTCCCCAAATCCATGGCGGCAGAGGTTTTGAGCATGATTTGATAACGTGCTGGCCTGTCAGGATCAAACAAGGATAGCCGAGTAGCCAAATCTGCGCCAAAGGTTATATTAGGAATTCGATAAACCGTCGTTGTTGTTGGATTAATTATGGGGGTTCCTGGTGTTACCTCAATTAAATCTTCTGCGTCCAGCCAGGTTCTTTGTCTATCGCCAAATTGGCGTTGATAACGTATCGCGTTACTACGTATCCCCCCTTCGTTAAGTATAACTTCTATGGTTTCGACTTGAGGAGGCAGATGAATTTCAGCCAGAGTTAAAAAGCGGTTAAGACTATCTGCCGTCAAGTTATATTGCTGATTGGACATCTCAAGTCTTACTGATTTTTCATCAGGGGATAATTCGGCAGATCGAAGCAACATACCTGCTCCTTCGACATCGACTAAGAGGCGACCATACCAGGAGTTAAGTTCAGGGCTGGTAATTTCCTGAGCCAGATTTGAACTTATAGGGATAACCAGATTTTGGGAACGGCGTGGTGCTTCTGTTTTTGTTTCCAATGAGGCTGAAATATAAAACCCTGTTTGATTTCCTTGTTGTCTGTTTATACCAATGGCAAAACCAGCAACAGGCTCCCATTCCAGACCATAACTTACAGGTGAAGCATCAGGAATAGTGCCTAATCGTCTTTCTCTTAGAAAAGAATCCGAGTTATATTCAACCAAGAAACTTGTGTTCCAGTCTTTCAATTCATAGCTTAATCCACCAAACACACCAACATCCGGCCCGCTGAAAAAATTACCGAAAGAAACTTTGCCGCCCCTTCCTACTTCTGCATCTCGGCTAGCAAAATCATCAGCAATATCAGCTAATGGATTACTAAATACATCTCGTTCTGCCAACCTTCCCCAACCTGCTCCTAAAGTAAGGTCAAATGCACCGAAAGACTTAGTTCCTACTAGATATTCACTGCCCCAGGCTCCTGTACCAAGGACATCCCTGATACCAACGGCCAGCTGTGGAAACAACCTTCTTTCACGGATAAGGCGTAATTTGACCTCATAACTTCTGTCATAGAGGTTATCCCCAGAACCCGAGACATTATCCGGATTAAAAATCGTATAACGAAATGTAGATTCCAGCCATGGCGTTACCTGGTAATTTAGAGAATAAATATCGGCCACTGTTTGCCTACTCATGGCTATCTTGAATTCACCATCATTCATCATTCTGGCACTAGGGATATCAATCAGTCCTGTCGTACCGAAATCAGCGGCATTCGCAACAGGTGCCAAAAAAATTATTGAACAAACTAGGAATAATTTCAGTATGTGATTCATAGCTTGATTTATAACTGAAAAATACAATGAGGCAAGCGTTTTTTAAGGGCATAAAAAAGGCGGCAAAGCCGCCTTTTTTATTACTCAAATTATTAAACGATCTTAATTTGTAGTAGTGGTAGTTGTTGTAGAACCAGCATTAGTAGTAGTTGTAGTAGCTGTAGGTTCTTCTGATGGAATAGTCGGAAAAATATTTGGTCGACCACTATCGTTACCATTAGAAGCAGCAACTGCGCCAATAACAACAACACCCAAGATTACAGCAGTGGTTGTGCTAACACCAGCAATGCCACCAGCGCCAGGTTGTGCATTTGCGCGTAAGGCAGGGAACACAGCCATTGAAACAGCCATCATTGCAATTACTAATTTTTTACTGAGAATTCTCACGATTTTACTCCTTCACTTATAATCTTAAACAGTTCTGACAAATAACTAACCGCTAAGCTATTTATCAGTCTCTCCTGAAAAGCGATGTTGACAAGTTTCACCATGAAAGTCTAGTCTAAATTTCAAAAAAACACGCTTTTTTACATTTTTTGAGAAATAAAGCCGTTTCCACTTAAGATTTAACAAGAATTGCATAACACAAGGGATGCAAGCACCCAAGTTACAACAAATAGCTAACTATAGCCCTTATACCTGTTTTATAGTCATTTAATGAATTATCCACACCAAATACCCCTCCCCTTGATAGCAGAAACTAAAGCTCTTTCTTATCTAGGATTCTTGTTACTTATTGTTTTTACAGTAATTTTTATGTCTGTATGGCCTGTTAGGGCAACATTCCACTGGCTTGTCCAAGCCAGCCTGCTGTGGGGCTTACTCGTTCATAGAACGATTAAATTGCTCGAATTAAACCACTCAACAGCTCAATCAGCTATTTACCCCAATTTAGGCTGGGCGAACCGCTTAACTTTGCTAAGGGGCTTATTAATTGCTTTTACCGGAGGATTTGTTTTTCAAGCCAACTTAAGTGAAAAAATTCTTTTAATTCCAGCACTTAGCTATTTTTTTGCTGCCATAATTGACAGGCTTGATGGGTTTGTTGCCCGTCTTACACAGCAAGAAAGCTTGCTAGGTACCAGATTAGATACTGAGTGTGATGCTTTAGGCCTGCTAATCGCACCACTATTGGCTGTTTGGACAGGACAGATTCACTGGTCCTACCTGTCTGTCAGCCTTGCCTACTACCTTTTCCAGTGGGGCCTCCACTGGCGATTAAAGCGCGGCAGGCCTGTCCACAACTTGCCGACTAACATGGCTCGCAGAGCAGTCGCAGGATTTCAAATGGGTTTTCTTGCCGTTGTGCTCTGGCCAATTCTCTCACCACCAGCGACCACAGTTGCAGGAATTGCATTTATGCTGCCTTTGCTAGCAGGCTTTATTATTGACTGGTGCACTGTATGTGGGCTGATACCAGAAGATTCTAGTGGCCATAAACTTTTACGAATTCTCGACAGGCTAGCACAATTCATACTTTTACCGGCACTCAGAATATTACTCGTTTTATTATTTTGTTTAACTATGGTCAGGATAAATTCAATATCACCTTTAAATGATGGGCTTTCAACTATCAACCCAGTGCTGTTATGTAGCCTGTTTTTTTCTACCTTGATGATTTTACTTGGCATAAACGGCCGTTTCTTCGCTGTTATACTTTCCTGCCTACTAGCCTGGCTATTTATTTCTTTTGAGATGCAGCTATCTGATGCCGTTATGCTAGTTTTTGTTATCTGGGTCATGCAGCTTGGAACCGGCAAATACAGTTTGTGGCTATGGGATGATAACTGGGTAAACAGATATGACGGCGGCTAATGATCAGCTATAAAGCGCTTAGAATTCTCAGTTGGTTAATCGCATTAACTCTAGTTTTCTGGCTCAGTCATGATTTACCCTTTGGCACCATCTTTGAAACCATTGCCAATTTAACCGTAAAACAATGGCTTTACTGGTCTTCAATTAACCTGCTAATCATTCTGGTTTTCGTTTGGCGTTGGAAAGTTCTGGCTAAAGGGCTGGACTTAAGACTGCATTTCTTCGATTTGTTGTTGTTACGGCAAGCTGGCCAAAGTATAAGCTTCATCACGCCAGGTCCTCAATTTGGTGGCGAGCCTCTGCAAATATTTTTACTCTGGAAAAAGTATTTAATTTCTCCGGGTGATTCTGTATTAGCGGTTGCCGCAGACAGAGCCTTTGAGCTCTGGACAAATTTCTTCGTATTACTGCTAGGCATTGTAATTTTATTTTTTACTCAGGCAGAACTGGCAGATTGGCTTTCCATCGCTCTGGTAATAGGCCTGATTATATCAATATTGAGCCTCAGTATTTGGCTGCTTATTCATTACACTGAAACGCTGGAAACAAAAATCAATAAATTTTCTCAACGATGGTTAAGCAGCAAACGGCTTGCAGAAGTCAATTTTCGTCTAAGCAACACTACAGAGTCCTTAACCAAATTATTAACAAATAAAATTGCGTTATTCTCAGCACTCTTGTTATCCATGATCGGCTGGCTCTTGACATTTTTTGAGCTTTATCTGGTATTAAGCTTTTTCGATATTCATCTGAATATAAGCCAGTTTGTATTATTACTGGTAGCGATGCGTCTGGCATTTTTATTGCCACTCCCCGGCGGAATTGGAACATTGGAAGCATCAATTTTCTGGAGTTTTGGTGTATTGGCCGTAGCAATAAATTCAGCCGCAGCGCTATTGGCATTGATCAGATTCAGGGATGCTATCGTGTTAGGAGTAGGTTTTGTCTGTTTACGTTTACTTCAAACCAAAACAGTCACGATTCGAAATTCTTAGCTCAAGTTCTCCTGAGTGAAGCTCTTTATATCGTTTAACTAACCATTGTTCCAAGCCCGGGAGTCCAGCAAGAGCCTTCTTGATCGTATCTAATATGTTTCCAATAAATAATTGATCAGTAGGGCCTAAGTTCCAATCAGACTCACCATCGACAAGTTGATGGCAGCCATAATCTTCCAGCCACTTTAAAAGATTATGACCCGTCATGCTCGGTTGCCAGGGCGATTCGGGAAACCTGCTATCCATATCCGCGTGATATTTTTCTGAAATTTCAGCATCCATTTCATACTCAGGGAAAAACTCAGTGCTACCCGAAAAATTCAAGCTGAAATAAAATGCTCCCTGTTTTTTTAATTTCATCAGGACGTCAGGCATTATTTCCGGCACTGGAAGCAAATCAATTACGGCATGACTTAGTAACAGGTCAAAACTTTCTTCTTCAAAAAGTACTTCTATTTCTTCAGCATTTGCTTTTAACCATTGCACAGTAATATGACTTTGCTGATTTCTAATTTGCCACAAGTCCTCAGAACTTATTTCAAAATCCCAGTTATGCCTACTGCTCCATGATTCCAGTCGATTTAATGCGGCCTCTTTAAAAGAAGCTTCAGGTTCCAATGCAATATAATGACATTTCTCAAGCAAAGAGCTTTCAAGCAGACGTTCAATCATTGTTCCTACACCAGCACCAATTTCCAGCACCCTAAGAGTCGCTTCCTTTTCAATTTTTTCTCTTAGCCATGAAGAAAAAACCTCCCATACATTTTTATTCAAGCTTCTATCGTCAATACTTTTTTTTAAATCTAGATATTGCACATAATCAAATGTTTCATTGACCAACGGCTGCCTCCTGAGTGCTTGTCATTTCCTGAAGGAATATTCGTATTTTATTCATGCTTTCAGCCCATGTTGGGTGCTGCAGGTATTTCTGTCTGGACGTTTTAGATAACTGTTTAAGCAAAGTTCTATCTTTATCCAAAGAATCAATTAACGCTGCAAGTCTGGCATTATCTTCAGGATCAATTAAATAACCATTAGCGCCTTCTTCGATAATTTCGCTGGCCCCGCCTGAATTACAGCCAATAACAGGAAGATAAAATTGCATAGCTTCCAGAAAGACTATTCCATAGGCTTCATTGACAGAAGGCATGACAAAAACATCATGCTCAATATATTTTTCTTTTAAAGCTTCTCCGCTCAAAGCACCAAAAAATTTAATTTGCTTATCAAGCTTATTTATTTCTATATATTTTTTTATGTTTCTTAAATATCTTGAAGTTATATCTTCACGACCGACTATCGAAAGGGTGATTTCTTTATTTTCTAACTGAGCCATTGCTTTAACAAGCACATGTAACCCTTTTTGCGGGGAAATATTTCCGACAAAAAGTATTTTAATATTGTCCGATAAATAATCTTTTTGTACTTCCTTAATCTCTGAAAAATTATTACCGCAAGGAAAAGCAATCAGGTTTGTAGGAACTTCCCCTGACAATAGTTGTTTTGTTTGCAGATAGCTTTCTTTGCTGTTCAAAATTAATGCATCTACAGATTCCAGATAACGTTTTTCAACATGCCTGAAAAACTGTTGTTTAAAAGCAGCAAGCGGCATAGCACAGCTAAATAAATGCACCAAAGTAACAATCGGACATTTTAATAACTGCTTTAATTCATGGTTTATACGCCAAAAAGACGGATGCACCAGCTCATCCTGAATTAACACATCCAATTCAAGCTGCTTGAGTTCTGCAGGAATTTTATTTGAAATCAAGGCTTTTAAATATGAAACTCTATCGATACTGACAATGCTGACTTCATCGCCTTGCTGGCGCAGAAATTCTACTAATTTGCGATCATAGAGGTATCCACCACTAATCGTATTGATATCGCCATAAATTAATAGTCCTACTCGCATAAAGCATTAATCACTCACATAAACTTTCTTATAAGCGGCCCAGCAGTTTTCATTCTCCCATAATTTAATTTCAAGCTTGCCTTTACCGGGAGGATTGATCCGGCTAATAATTTGCTGCCAGATAATTCGGGAAAAATGTTCAAGACTTGGATTTAAACCCGCAAACTCTGGCAGTCCATTTAACATCTTATCCTTAAAATAACTGACGGTCTCTTCCAGTCCTGCTTCTATATCGACAATATCAACCAGATACCCATGCTGATCCAGTTCATCGTGCTCAATGATTAGTTCGATAATATAGTGATGAGAATGCGGCTGATTTTCTTCACCCCAATCACCACCGATTAAAAAGTGTTGCGCAATAAAATCTTTCTGTACGGCTATGCTGTACATGATTTAGTCCTCGTAAGTTAATACAACCTGTAATGCTTTTTCTGCTGCCCTATCCAGCAACTGATAAGCTTCCTCAGCCTGGGATAAAGGAAATCGGTGACTTATATATTTTTCCGTATCCAGTTCTGCAAGTAATGACAACGCTTTTTGTAAACGTTTTTCTTTATCCCACTCCTGCGCATGTTCCGGGCTGATAGTGCTTACCTGGCTACTAATAATTTTTATGCGATTACGATGAAAAGCTCCCCCCAGATTAATTGCTGCTGGTTTATTACCATACCAGCTACCAACGATAATTCGTCCAGCAAAACTGCCTAGGTCTATGGCAAGATTTAAAGCTTCCGGATTGCCAGTTAATTCGAATATAAGATCAAATCCACTTTCCCGGCCTTGCTGCAGAAGCGCTTCATCATTTGGGGAAAAACTGGAAGTAATCTCTGCTTCAGCTGCCAGTTCTCTGCGTGCCTTTATCACATCAACCACTGTGATTTTTTTTAAAGACTGCTGATTCAGCAGAATATTCAATAGCTGTCCAACAATACCCGCCCCCAATATCGCAACACTTTCATGTTGCTGAGCAGCGCCATCTATTAAGAAGTTTACTGCGGTTTCCATATTTGCCAGAAAAATGCCAGCGTCTACCGGCAACTCATCCGGCAAAATAACCAGCTGATTCAGCTTGCAAATAAAGTGTGAACTATGTGGTTGAAAAGCGAATACCTTTTTACCTCTAAGCTTTTCATCTAAAGTTGTTCCAAGCTCCTCAATGACACCTACACAAGCATAACCATAAGGTAGCGGGTAAGAACCATCCAAATCCTGAAAAGCTAAGATAGAAGTATCCAGAGGGACATCTGAGGGTAGCTGTCCCCGATAAACCAGCATTTCAGTCCCTGCACTGATCCCTGAAGCCAGACTTTTTACAAGTAACTCATCATCGGCTAAAGCGCGAAGCTCACACTCACGGATTTCAGTTTTACCTGGCTCAGTGAACCACAATTGCCTGGATTTCACTGCTTTGACTCGCTGTGTTGTTTTTCTATATTTCCGTTATGCATTTCCTGATAATTTAAATCACCCCAAACTATCAAGTCTTGTTCCAGCTTTTCATAGTTAATTGAAGAAATATAGGGTGCTGATGCTACATCTGAAATCTCCAGATCTCCGACAGCTTTATAGCCTCCCAAAAATTTAGGTACCATTGTTATTACTACTGCATCAGCCAGACCCAGTTTTAAAAACTCAGTTATTACCTTGGCCCCGCCTTCTACCATGAGACTCTCTATGCCTTTCTCTCGCAATAACCTCATAGCCGGCAACAACGGAACAAAATCTTCTTCAGAATTAGAAAGATGAATTACTTCATGATTCGAATCTTTCAATCCTTTTGAAAAATTCTGATTGTTTTTAACAGTAAGTATCCAACATTTCTTATCTGGGTGATGATTCAGATTTGAATCAGGGGGCATGCGTAAACGACTGTCCAGCACTATCGGTTGAGGATTACTGCCTTGCCATTCCCGGACAGTTAATTGCGGATCATCGGACAGAACAGTTTCAATTCCAACCAGGATGCCTTTGTGCAAACTGCGAAGCTGGTGAGTTAACTGCTTCGACGCCTGACAGCTTAAAACAACAGCTTCACCTTTCCCGGTTGTTATGCTGCCATCCCATGCCTGGGCAAAAGCCAAAGTAACAAAAGGTCTGTCGAAAGGCCGGAAAGATTGTTTTCTAGAAGTCAGCCAGTCTTCAATCTGTTGGTTGAGGCTCATGTTGGTCTTTTGTTAGATGAGCATCCTGAGATTTATCAATCGATAAAATGTGATTCATTCGCTTTGCTTTAGTCATCAAGTATTGTGCGTTTTCCGGATGAACGGTTCCTTCTACGCCCACCCTTTCTTTTACGACTATGCCTTCAGCTTCAAGCGCTTCAATTTTTGTAGGGTTGTTCGTTAATAAACGGATTGACTTAACTTTCAAATCTTTAAGAATTAATGCCGCCAGGGAATATTCCCTTTCATCAGCCAAATGACCTAATAAAATATTCGCATCTACCGTATCATGCCCGGCATCCTGCAGATTGTAAGCTTCAATTTTTTTGGAAAGACCTATCCCTCTTCCCTCCTGACGCATGTAGACAATTACACCACAACCCTGCTCAGCAATTTTCTGCATGGCAAAGTCCAGTTGCTCACCGCAATCACAACGTAATGACCCCAATACATCTCCCGTGAAACATTCAGAATGTACCCGGGTTAAAACATTTTCAGCGTTTTCTATATCACCTACAAATAACGCAAGATGGTCTTTGTCATCTTCCGAATTAGTATAAGCGCAAAGTTGGAAATTACCGTATTTAGTTGGAATGCGTGCACTTGTGGTACGTGTTACATGTTTATCTTTCATGGTCGGCAATGTTACTTTTTTATGACTACATGGTAAAGCCAAGGTTTTAATCAGAATAAAATCTTTGCCAGTCAAAGTTGCTATCTCCGATAGCAAAGAAAAACGGATTTAGCAGGTCTTCTTTCTTATTATATCGATATGTATTGAACTCATCGTCTTTAAGTGTTCCTCCTGCTGCCTCCAGTACAGCTTGTGCAGCTGCAGTATCCCACTCTGAAGTAAGTGCCAGGCGCGGATATATATCAGCCTTGCCTTCAGCAACCAGGCAGATTTTTAGCGAGCTCCCCATGCTTACTAAGTCAACTTTCCCTAACGTTCCCTCTACTTTTTTTATCCATACATCCAATTCACTGCTGCGATGACTTCTACTGGCAACAACTGTTATGTCATGAGACACAGGGACAACTTTTATCTGCTGTTCTGCCCCATCGCACTCTTTGAAAGCTCCCTGCCCGAGTATACCTGAGTAAAGAACCCTATTAACTGGCACATAAACTACACCTAATACCGGGACATGCTCATCAATCAATGCGATATTGACTGTAAATTCACCGTTGCGCTTTAAAAACTCTTTAGTACCATCAAGCGGATCAACTAACCAGTACCTTGACCAGGACTGACGTTCGTCCCAACTAATATCGGCTGATTCTTCTGATAATACCGGGATATCGGGAGTTAGTCGGCTTAAGGCTGAGACTATTATTTTATGCGCAGCCAGGTCTGCTTGTGTCAGAGGTGAGTCGTCATGTTTTTTCATCACTTCTATGCTTGCTTCATTATCGTAAATTTCCAGAATAGCTGCTCCGGCCTCTTTCGATATCACTTTAACTGACTCTATTAAATCCTTTGCTATCATGTTAACTACTCATCCGCCCCTATATAATGAAGAATAAAAGACAGATTATAGACAAGTCCTCATCAATAAACCTGACGAATATGCTTAATTGGTCCCAAATTGATACTGTGCTGCTGGATATGGACGGCACCTTACTGGACTTGTCCTTCGATAATTTTTTCTGGTGCGAGCATCTGCCTCTGGAATATTCACGTCACCGTAAAATACCCCTCCAACAGGCCAAAGAGATACTGGAAGAATTTTCGAATTCGCTGATCGGCACGCTTGAATGGTATTGCGTTGATCACTGGTCTGAGGCTTTACAATTGGATGTAGAAGCCGCCAAACGTAAGGTAAAGGAGCATATAAAATATCGTCCTCATACCGTAAATTTCCTTAATTTTCTCAACCAGAAAAACAAGCCCTGTATTTTAGTTACCAATGCGCACCCTAAAACAATGGAACTCAAGGTAGCCAGCACACAACTTCACCAGTATTTCGATAAAATAATAAGCTCACATGAGTTTGCTCTGGCAAAAGAAAATGAAGGTTTTTGGCCTCTTTTACAGCAAAGAGAAAATCTCCAGTTATCCCGGTGCTTATTTATTGATGACAGTAAATCTGTGCTCTCACGTGCCAGGGCAGAAGGTGTTGGACATATTCTGCAGGTATTACACCCGGATACCACACAAGTCCCTCATCCTCCCGGAGATTTTATGTCCATCCATGATTTCGATGAGCTCATGCCAGCATGAATAAGAAAAATAACAGTCCTTCCACTGACACCGGCACCAGCAAGGTACGCCTGGATAAATGGCTGTGGGCTGCCCGTTTTTTTAAAACCCGCAGTCTTGCCAAGCAGGCTATTGATGGTGGCAAAGTACATTGTAATGGCGCCCGTTGTAAAAGCAGTCGTGAAATTGAAGTTGGTAATACGCTGGAAATTCGTCAGGGCTGGGATGAAAAAACCATTGTCGTTAAGAGTCTTTCCGATAAACGGGGCGGGGCTCCACAAGCTGCCCTGCTTTACGAGGAAACGCCTGAGAGCCTGAATAAACGTCAACTACATGCTGAACAGCGTAAAGCTATGCAAAACGCCAACCCTCATCCAGGTGGCCGTCCCAGCAAGCAGGATAGACGCCTGATTCACCGCTTTAAGCAAAACCAGAGAGAATGATTAAGATTATGACCTATTCTTAAATCATGTGGCATAATGCCCGACTTTGTAGAACACGCTGGAAATAAAAGTTTGAGCAAGCAATTAAAACACCTGCTTGGGGCTTTAGGGGAAATGCCTGAAATGGGATGTCTTAAAGACATTACCCATGGTATTGAAAAAGAAAGTTTACGGGTAGATAAGCATGGCAGAATAGCCATGTCTCCACACCCAGCAGGCCTGGGTTCACCGCTTACTCATGAATTTGTCACCACTGACTTTTCCGAAGCACTAATAGAATTTATAACACCTGTATTCACAGATCCTGCAAGCAGCCTTGGATATCTTGAGGATATTCATCGCTTCCTCTATAGCCAGTTAGAAAACGAAGAATTGCTCTGGACTTCCAGCATGCCCTGCATCATTGAAGAAGACGACCAGATTCCACTAGCTCAATACGGCACATCGAATATTGGCAAACTTAAAACCCTGTACCGACGTGGTTTGGGTCACCGTTACACCCGCGCAATGCAAACTATTGCAGGCATTCATTATAACTTTTCTTTGCCAGATAAATTCTGGCAGCTTTTATATGCCTCACACGAATCAAAGCAGGATTTTCAGGAATTCAAAACTGAACAATATTTCAATCTAATTCGAAACTTCCGCCGTTATTCATGGCTTCTGATCTACCTGTTTGGTGCTTCACCGGCAGTATGCAAAAGCTTTATCAAAACCAAAACCGGGCATGGCCTGGACGCCTTTGATGATTACACATACTACATGCCTTATGGGACATCCTTACGCATGGGAGATTTAGGTTACACCAGTGATGCTCAGGCCAGATTATTTATTAGTTACAACTCCCTGGATGAATACATAGATGGGATGCGTGGCGCCATAAATACGCCTTATCCACCCTATGCTGAGTTTGATAAATTGGGTAGTGAATACCAACAGATCAACAGTAATATTTTGCAAATCGAAAATGAGTTTTACAGCACCATACGCCCCAAGCGTGTTAGCGAGAATGGCGAGCGTCCTATACATAGCTTGAAAAATGGTGGTGTTGAATATATTGAAGTCCGCTGTATGGACTTAAATCCGTTCATGCCTATTGGTATTGATGAAACAACGATTAATTTTCTAAATACTTTTTTATTATTCTGTCTGCTTAGAAAAAGCCCGCCCTCTTCCAAAACTGAATACAAAGAAATTCAGCATAATTTCAGCTCCGTTGTTACCGAAGGGCGCAAACCAGGCCTTAATTTGTCCCAGAACGGTGAAGCTGTTGCTTTAACGGCCTGGGCTCATGAAATCCTTGAAGAAAGTCTGGAAGTCGCTGATTTGCTCGATAGCACCTGCACAACATCCAGCTATCAGGATGCGGTTAAAGAGCAATTAGCCAAAGTTGCTGACAGCGACTTGACACCTTCAGCTCAAGTGCTCACTTACATGAGGGAGAATGACATGTCTTATTTCCCCTTCGCTCTTGAACAATCCAGAAAAAGTGCTGAATATCTTCAAAACAAACTAAGCCAGGAACAAATGGAAAACTTTAGGGAAATAACACTAAGATCAAATCAGGATCGAGTGGCCATTGAGCAATCTGACAAATTGAGCTTTGACGAATTTCTCGTACAGGCTAACCTGAGCTAATAATTTTAATTTCTGGACAAGCTGGTTTAGAATCCAGCACAAATTAAACGGATACGCTTAACTATGAATTTTCTCGATAATAAATTTTTAAACACTCGCTTAATTTTCTTATATATATTCCTGTTCTGCGTCCTTCTGCTAGGTATAGCCCTGTACATGGAAAATGTTATGGGTCTGGAACCCTGCCCACTTTGCATGACCCAGCGTTTGTTTTTTGCGATGGCCGGCCTGATAGCATTGGCTGCGTTTATTCATAATCCTAAAGAATTAGGCAAATCCATTTATGGCTTTGTCTGTGCTGCTTTTTCATTTGGCGGCGGCGGTTTTGCGATTCGTCAGATATATCTGCAACATCTACCCGCAGATCAAGTCCCTGCATGCGGCCCCAGTTTGGGTTACATGATCGAAGTCTTCCCTATGTCTGAAGTACTTGCAGCCATGCTTTCCGGGGATGGCAACTGCGCCGAAGTGGTTTGGCGAGACCCTGTAATAGGAATGAATATTCCTGAGTGGAGCCTGCTTGGTTTCTTTATGTTGGGCTGCTTATGTGTATATCAGGCGTTGCGCCAGGCCTGATAAAACTTTTATTTGCTTAGATAGAAAACAATTTAACAACACCCTGAAGATTCATTACCGCCACTATGCATTCCACCTTTGGTTTCTTTGGCGGGGCGTAATGTTCCGGCAGCCTTACAAAATTTCTGTCCCTCCGGAAAATCTGCTGCACTAATACCAATAAAATTATCACTCATTGGCCCGGACATTAGCAGTCGAAAAGTTCGATCACTAACAGCAATACGTTCTCCTCTTGGGAAAACGTTATCCAGATCATCGCGCACTTCAGCAAATGGGCCTTTATATATCACTGCCTGGCCTTTATCCATTAGAGGAATTTTTTCAGGCTTAATCGCAGTAATAGTAACCGACCGAAATTCAATATCTTCAACGGCCTGCCAGGGCTCCTGATCCCATTTGTCATAAGCAACAGCGACAAAACCGGCTTCAATAAACGCATCAAGAAAAGCTTTTTCCTGGAAGGCACCGGAAATACAGCCACTCCACAAGTGTGGATCATCCCGCAAGTGTTGCGGTACGATTTCATCACTGACAATGTCGGAAATCGCCACTCGCCCTCCCGGCTTCAGCACACGAAAAATCTCGTTTATCATCTGTGTTCGATTTTGCTCGGCAACCAGATTCAAAACACAATTGGAAACAACCAGATCAACACTCTCGCTTTCAACCAGAGGTGCTTCCTGTTTTTGCTTTGACTTCCAGGCTTCGATTTTTACTGCATCGGCAGTTTCATCCAACCCGGTTTGTTTCAGATACTCCTGAAATGCAGTCAAATCCAGCGCTAAATCCTGAATATAACCTTTGCGAAAATCGACACGATCACTACCCAGTTTTTCTGCCATTTCATCTTTATATTTTCTGGCAAGCGCAAGCATTTCATCGGTCATATCTATACCAATTACCGAGCCTTTATCCCCAACAAGCTGGGCCGCCATATAACAGATCTTGCCGCCGCCACTGCCCAGGTCAAGCACACAATCACCGGTTTGAACATAGCGAGACGGATCACCACAGCCATAATCTTTATCAATAATTTCCTGAGGCAGAATTTTCAATAGCTCAGCATCATAATCCACCGGACAACACAAACTGGCCTCAACTTCTTTGGCTCCACCAGCATATCTTTCTGATACTTTTGCTTCTACACTCACATTGCTCTCCTGCTTTTTAAAATTTATATTTTTTAATTATTTTATGCGCTTTACGATCTGCGCCAGCGATGAAATTTCTCTAACCAAGGATACAACCACACAGGCGCGTGTGCCTTACTCCATTCACCGGCAACATATTTATTACTTTCAGCCAGAGTCGGATAAATATGGATGGTTGACATGATTTTTTTCAGCCCCAATCCATTCTTCATTGCCAGCACATACTCTGCTATTAATTCCGAAGCATGATATCCCACGATGGTAACACCAAGAATTTTATCTTTGCCAGTCTGTGTAATTATTTTAATGAAGCCACGGTCTTCACTATCTGCAATGGCTCTATCAAGGTCATCAAGATCATATCTGGTCACCTCATATTTTATACCTTTAGCTGCTGCCTCTTTTTCATTTAATCCGACTCTTGCAACTTCAGGGTCTGTAAAAGTCGCCCAAGGCACAATGGAGTAATCCACTTTAAACTTTTTAAACCCGGATAGCAGGCTGTTAATTGAGGTGTACCAGGCCTGATGCGCCGCCATATGAGTAAATTGATATGGCCCGGCCACATCACCGCAAGCATAAATATTAGGAAAATTTGTTTGTAAATATTCATTTACTTTAATCGTTCCCTGTTTGCTTATTTCAACACCCAACTCCTCCAAACCAAAACCCTCAATATTTGCTTTTCGTCCAGTCGCTAGCAGCACGACATCAAACGTAATTGAGGTTTCTTCATCCTTGTGCTTGAGTATTACCTGATTTTCACCCGCCTGTTTTTGAAACCCCAGCACCTGATGCTCAGCTAAAAATGTTATTCCTTCCTGCTGAAAGTTTTGCAATATAAATCTTGAGACGTCTTCGTCTTCTCTGGCTAGAGGTTTAGTACCAGCATCGACCTGTATCACCTTGGAACCCAACCTGACGAACGTCTGGGCAAGCTCGCAACCTATCGGCCCGCCACCAATTACAAGAAAACGTGAGGGTAAGTCCTGCAAGTTCCAGATTGTATCCGAAGTGACATAATCCACATCAGACAATCCAGGAATTGGCGGAACAAAGGGTCTGGCTCCCGTTGCCAAAACGATATTTCGTGTACTTATTTTTCTGTCACCAACTTCAATTTGATAAGGTGACAGTACTCTTGCTTCTCCCTGAATACATTCCACGCCTAATTTTGTATACCTTTCTACTGAGTCATGTGGCGCAATTTTGTTTATGACCTGTCTTACCCGTTGCATAGCACTAGAGAAATCCACTTCATGCCCTGCTATTTTGATGCCAAAACTTTCAGCCCTACCTAACAAATGATTGACACCCGCGCTCCTGATCAAAGCCTTGCTTGGAACACAGCCGGTATTAAGGCAGTCTCCACCCATAAGATTTTTTTCTATCAGAATCACTTTGGCTTTCGCCAGAGCAGCTATATACGCTGTCACCAAACCGGCAGAGCCTCCACCAATCACGACAAGATTGGCATCAAATTTTTGTGGTTTGGGAAAAGACTTATAGATTTTCCGCTTCTTCAGAAAAGCGATAAACCCTTTAGCCAACCAAGGAAACAGTGCCAATATCACCAGCACCCTGATAAGGCCAGCACTAAGGACAGCCGGGATACTTTCCGCCATGCCTAACTGGGCACCGACTTCAACATAAATCCCCGTCCCTACCAACATGCCAAGCTGACTTACCCAGTAAAAATCACGCAGGCGAATCGGCGTTAGGGCCATCAACATGTTGACCAGAAAAAATGGAAAAACCGGAATTAAACGCAAGCTAAACAGATAAAAAATACCGTCTTTCTCAATACCTTCATTTATAGGTTTCAGTTTGTCACCAAACTTATATTGCACCCAATCCCGTAATACAGTTCTGGCCATGAGAAAAGCCAGTGATGCACCTATCGAGCTTGCAAATGACACCAGGAATAAGGCCCACCAGAAACCGAATATTGCACCTCCAGCCAAAGTCACCAGGGCTGCGGCCGGTAGAGAAAAGGCTGTTATGAGGATATATAAAAAGAAATAAAGGATTGAAAGTAATGCAAAATTGTTTTCTTTGTAACTCAGCAGCAGCTCTCGTTGCTCCTGAAAAAAAGATAATTGCAAATACGCACCTAAATCAAAAATAAAAAAACAAGCTAAAACAATTAGAAAAAGTGAAAGCAGGAAGAGTTGTTTTTTATTCATTTTATGTGTTGATATGCCATAATTAGTTCAGCTTTGTGAACATAGATAACTTTCCGTTAAGGATGTTACTAGGAAAATTAATTTAATACCTCCTTAACCCTCTATATCCCTTGTTGATTTATAGCGGAGTATAAATTGAGTAAAGACAGTTACCAGCGCCTTTTCCCGGCAACACGCATGCGCCGTATGCGCAGCGATGATTTCAGTCGTCGTTTGATGCGTGAATCAAGGCTGAGTGTTGATGACCTGATTTATCCCATCTTCGTCATTGAAGGCAAAGCTGAACGTCAAGTGGTTCCCAGTATGCCGGATATTGAAAGGCTAACGCTTGATGAATTAGCAAAAGAAACACTTGTATTAAAACAGCTTGGTATCCCTGCTATTGCGCTTTTCCCTGTAACTGACCCCACCAGCAAGACTGAAGATGGCCGTGAAGCATTTAATGCTGATGGCCTTGCTCAACGCGCCATAAAAACCATTAAAGATGCCTGCCCGGAAATGGGAGTTATTACCGATGTTGCCCTCGACCCCTTCACGACTCACGGACAGGACGGCATCATTGATACCAAAGGCTATGTGCTAAATGATGCAACAGTAGAAGCCTTGGTCAAACAGGCGCTTTCCCATGCCAACGCCGGAGCAGATATCGTTGCTCCCTCGGATATGATGGATGGCCGGATTGGTGCGATCAGAAATGAGCTTGAATCCGCCGGGCACATCAATACTAAAATCCTGGCTTACTCGGCAAAATATGCTTCTGCCTATTACGGACCATTCAGAGATGCAGTGGGCTCGTCAACCAATCTGGGCTCAAGTGGCAAAGAAACCTATCAGATGGATCCCGCCAACAGTGACGAAGCGCTACATGAAGTTGCTATGGATTTAAGTGAAGGTGCTGATATGGTCATGATTAAACCCGGACTGCCTTATCTGGACATCGTCAGACGGGTAAAAGACGAGTTTGGCGTGCCTACGTTTGTCTATCAGGTCAGTGGTGAGTACGCCATGCATATGGCCGCTTTCCAGAACGGCTGGTTGGATGCAGACAAAGTTATGCTAGAGTCTTTACTCTCAATTAAACGTGCTGGCGCCGATGCCGTTTTAACCTATTTTGCAAAAAAGGTCGCCGAAAAGCTTGAATAAGCATGCTTTTGACTCCATATTTAGCAGCAAGAAAAGACCCCTAATCAAATTTCATTTTATTTATTCGTAAGGAACCTATCATGAGCGACAATATCAGTCATATTTCAGATGACAGTTTTGAAGATGATGTAATCAATTCAAATGGACCAGTACTAGTAGACTTTTGGGCTGAGTGGTGTGGTCCCTGCAAGATGATTGCTCCTGTCCTAGAAGACCTGGCTGATGAATATGCCGGCAAATTGAAAATTTGCAAAATAGATGTCGATCAACATAAAGCCATGGCTGAAAAATACAATGTGAAAGGCATTCCCACTTTGATCATCTTTAATAATGGCGATGCAGCCGGCAAAAAAGTGGGCGCTCTTTCTAAAGCCCAGCTATCAGCTTTTATCGACAGCACAATCTAAAAACCGTTAAGCCGGGAATAGATAAAAAGTTCAAAAAAAGTGATTTTTTAAATATTTACTTTACACAAGTTAGGGCGGATGATAGATTATCCGCCAGCTTGTCTTTTCAGGCGCCATTCCAAGGTGCCAAATCAGCAAAATAATTTTTAAAACTGAACCAGCCCTTATATATTTTTATATAAAAGGCATAAAAGGCGGAATCAGGCAAGCAATAAATTTATTAACCCAAACAAACTTATTTACTTTCTTTTAAAGACCTTTTTTAACAGTAAACCTACCTCCTCTTTTTTCTCAAAAAAGACTCACAATACTTTGAACTTATGCTATGAATCTATCTGAATTAAAAACCAAACCAATTTCCGAATTATTACAGATTGCCCAGGATATGGGCCTGGATAACGTTAGCCGTACACGCAAGCAAGACGTTATCTTTCAACTGTTAAAACGTCATGCAAAAAATGGCGAAGATATTTATGGCGATGGCGTACTCGAAATTTTACAGGATGGTTTTGGTTTTTTGCGTTCAGCCGATGCATCCTATCTGGCCGGACCCGACGATATTTATGTTTCTCCAAGCCAGATTCGTCGCTTTAATCTTCGTACCGGCGACACCATAGCTGGAAAAATCCGGCCACCAAAAGACGGTGAACGCTATTTTGCTCTACTCAAAGTCAATGAAATTAATTTCGACAAACCTGAAAACTCCCGCAATAAAATCCTTTTTGAAAACCTTACACCACTATTCCCTGATGACAGACTGATACTGGAAGCGGGTAACGGCAGCTCAGAAGATTTAAGCTCACGAGTCATTGATCTGGTTGCCCCTATCGGTAAAGGTCAACGCGGCCTGATTGTGTCACCGCCCAAGGCAGGTAAGACTTTAATTCTGCAAAATATTGCTCAGGCGATTACACGTAATTCTCCAGAGTGTCATTTGATTGTTCTGTTGATTGACGAAAGACCCGAAGAAGTGACTGAGATGAAACGTTCCGTGCGTGGTGAAGTAGTTGCCAGTACTTTTGATGAACCGCCTGCACGACATGTTCAGGTTGCAGAAATGGTGATCGAAAAAGCCAAACGTCTGGTCGAGCATAAGGAAGATGTCGTTATTCTGCTGGATTCCATGACTCGACTCGCCAGAGCCTACAACACAATCATCCCTTCATCAGGAAAAGTCCTGACGGGTGGTGTCGATGCCCATGCACTGGAAAGACCAAAACGTTTCTTTGGTGCTGCACGTAATATTGAGGAAGGTGGTAGCCTGACAATTATTTCAACCTGTCTGATAGAAACCGGTTCAAAAATGGATGAAGTTATTTATGAAGAATTTAAGGGAACCGGCAACATGGAGCTGCATCTCGACAGGAAAATGGCAGAGAAACGCGTTTATCCGGCTATCAATGTGCGCCGCTCAGGCACCCGCCGTGAAGATCTGCTAACCACTGAAGAAGAATTACAACGTATGTGGATATTGCGCAAATTGCTGACTTCCATGGAAGATGTCCCGGCAACTGAATTCATTCTGGATAAATTGAAAGACACCAAAACCAACGATGAATTCTTCCAGGCAATGAAACGTAAATAAAACCAGAGCATAACTACCAAAAAGTGTAACTGACTCATGTTCAAGGACCTTCGAGATTTTATTGAATTACTTGAGCAGCAAGGTGAACTAAAACGCATCCAGACGCCTGTTGATCCCTATCTGGAAATTACCGAAATTTCTGACCGCACCCTGCGCCGCGAAGGTCCGGCATTACTGTTTGAAAATCCTGTTAACTCTGATATCCCTGTATTGGCTAATTTATTTGGCACAACCAAACGTGTCGCCATGGCAATGGGCCAGAATGATGTTGAATCACTCAGGGATGTTGGCAGGTTACTGGCTTTTTTAAAGGAGCCCGAACCACCCAAAGGCTGGAAGGATCTACTTGAAAAAGCCCCGATATTTAAGCAGGCATTAAATTTATCACCCAAGGTGATTAAGTCTCCACCCTGCCAGGAAATTATTATTGAAGAAGATCAAATAGATCTCAATAAACTACCGATTCAGACCTGCTGGCCTGAAGATGTCGCACCTTTGATTACCTGGCCACTTGTTATAACCAAAGGGCCCAATAAAGAAAGACAGAATCTTGGCATTTACCGTATGCAGTTGATCGGTAAAAATCGCCTGATTATGCGCTGGCTGTCACATCGTGGCGGTGCGCTTGATTTTAAGGAATGGCAGGAGGCTCATCCTGGAGAAGGTTTCCCAGTGAGTGTTGCAATTGGAGCAGATCCTGCAACCATACTGGGTACTGTTACCCCCGTGCCCGATACTCTGTCTGAATATGCATTTGCCGGTCTTTTGCGTGGCAGCAAAACTGAAGTTGCGCAAAGCCTGAGTAATGAATTGCAGGTTCCCGCATCGGCTGAATTCGTGCTGGAAGGCCTTATTGAGCCAAATGATATGGCTACTGAAGGTCCTTATGGTGACCACACCGGTTATTACAATGAAGTTGAACAATTTCCTGTGTTTACCGTAAAAAAAATCACGCACCGAAAGAACCCGATTTATCACAGCACCTATACCGGCAGGCCGCCTGATGAACCTGCAATTCTGGGGGTTGCCCTAAACGAAGTTTTTGTCCCGATTATTCAACGCCAGTATCCTGAAATCACTGATTTCTATTTGCCGCCGGAAGGCTGTTCCTACCGGCTTGCCGTGATCAGTATCAAAAAACAATACCCCGGTCATGCCAAGCGCGTGATGATGGGGCTATGGTCGTTTCTGCGACAATTTATGTATACCAAATTTGTCATTGTGGTTGATGACGACATCAATATCCGCAACTGGGAAGATGTTATCTGGGCCATGACGACACGGATGGATCCCGCCAGAGATACCGTCACCATTGAAAATACACCGATTGATTATCTGGATTTTGCCTCGCCTGTTTCCGGGTTGGGTTCAAAAATGGGCTTTGATGCCACTACCAAAACAGGTGGCGAGACCTCCCGAGAATGGGGTCGACCCATCACCATGAGCCAGGAAGTTAAAGACCGTATCGATACCATTTGGCAGGAACTCGGAATTTTTGACTAAAAACTGGAAAACTTCCAAAACTCTACTACATTGAAAATATCACTCTTAATTAGTGATGTTTCTTTTGTTCAATTATTACGACAGGGAGGTCGTTATGAGAGAGTTAACAGTACAGGAAGTTGGCGAAGTTGCCGGTGGTTCTTACTTAAGTAATATCACGGATTTAGCAACTCAAACCGGTTTAGTTGGCAGTATTGTTGGTTATGCGGCAACTGGAACTGCCGCAGGTGCAACTACATATGGTTGGTGGGGAACTGGAATTGGTGCAGCATGGGGTGCTGGATATGGATTTGGTACTGCTATTTATGATCGTTATATTAGTAGACTAATTTTAAATGGATATAACTAATAATTTTGAAATATTAGCGCGTAATGTATAGATAATTTTATAAATATTCTTACGCGCTATTTTTGTTAGGACTCAAATGCATATAAAAGTCAGAAGCTATATTCGTGTTCTAGGTTTTTTGTTATCTTTTTTAGGATATTTTGCAAACTATTTAACAATAACCTCTGAGGATAGTTTAAATTACTCTGAAATTTTTTGGCTAATTTTTACTACATTCCTTTTTCTTCCATTAATTTTATCCAGCTCAATCTTGGGAAGAGTTCCTTATTTTATTTCAAAAAATATCCCAAAAGAATTTGAAAAGAGCACCTTAAATGCTGAAAAGAATTTTACTGAATTTTCTTTTGAGTCAGTAACAGGAGCTATTATAGCTCTAACAATCGCTTTCCTCTCTATGCACTTTCAAGGGCTCTTCCAGTAAGCCTTTAAATAGCTCAAGCTGTAGCTTACTATTCATAGTCAATAATTTTTCATTTACTATGGCGATTATGCGTATTCAATTTATTTGTGGTTATGTTCTGACGGGCGCACTGCTTGTCTGGTCTTTATTTTCCGGGAATTTTGAGTTTCTGTTCTATGGCATTACAACTGTCATTTTAGTTGCCCTTTTACATAAAGGTGATCAGCATTTTGATTTTGGCTCCAAGGTTCTTTGGGGATTTAATATCTGGATCATTCTGCATATTTTAGGTGGTCTGCTACCTGTCGGTGACAGCGTGCTTTATTCGTTTGTTTTAATTGATCTGGTTGGCGAACCCTATTCCATTCTGAAATATGACCAGCTCGTGCATTTTTACTGTTATTTCATTGCGGCTTTGCTTATGTGGAAAGTTGTTTCTAGCTTGAATTCAAATTCAGTGATCACTGCATCACTTATTACCATACTGGCGGCCTCTGGCATTGGCGGCCTTAATGAAATTATTGAATTTCTGGCAACTGTGTTTATTCCAGACACTAATGTCGGCGGTTATGAAAACACAGCAATTGATATTGTTTCCAATTTTCTTGGAGCTTGTGCAGCAGCGCCATTTTTCAAACGAAATGCTGAGGCCTGATGGAAAAGCTCCGTTATTATTCCGCCGCTGCAAGCAGAGAATTAGACCGACTAACCATTGAAGAATATGGCATTCCCGGCTTCGAGCTTATGCAGCGAGCAGGTCGGGCTGCATTCGATGCCTTATTAACAAAATGGCCTGACACCAGAAAACTTATCATCCTGTGTGGAACTGGCAATAACGGTGGCGATGGTTTTATTATCGGCGTCCTGGCACAAAATTACGGTCTTCAGGTCACATTATTTCTTGCCGGAAATAAATCCCGAATAAAAGGTGATGCCAAGAAGGCAATGGATTACGCCTTAAAACACAAAGTGAATATTTCCCCTTCAGATGGGTTTACTAACTTTCAAAATGAAGAACTTCCTGATTCTGGCAATACAGTACTGGTAGATGCTCTGCTAGGCACCGGCCTTGAAAATGAGGTAAGAGAACCCTTTCTCCACCTAATTGAGCAAATCAATAACATTGGCCTACCTGTTCTCGCCGTAGATATCCCCTCGGGCTTATGTAGCGATACCGGTGAAGTATTAGGCCAAGCAGTTAAGGCAGATATGACAGTTACCTTTATTGGTAGAAAAATCGGACTGATTAAAAAGTCGGCCCCGGAATATATTGGGGAACTTAAATTTGATGACTTGGGTGTGCTTGCCGAAGTTTATTCTAGAGTTTCTTCTATAGAAGGTATCACTCCAGACCAGCTAAAGAATTAGCCAGTCTGGACAATTTCCCAAAAAAATATTTACTTAACAGGAATTTTACGTGTTGCCGGCGCTACGTTTCCTTTAGGAATCTCAAGCGATAAAACTCCCTTATCAAAGCCTGCAACAATTTTCGCTTCATCAATATTTTTCCCAAGACTGAAGCTTCTTGAATATTTGCCATACCTACGTTCCTGACGTAAGTATTTTCCGCTTTCCTTATCTTCTTTACTTTCATCATATTCAGCTTCAATTGTAAGTACATTATTATCCACAGAAACCTGAATCTCATCTTTATCCATTCCAGGAAAATCTGCTTTAATAATATAACTGTTATCATTCTCTTTTATATCAACTGCTATCCGAGAACTATCCAGCTTTGACTCCGGTAATAATTTAAAAGTAGGAAAGGCATCATCAAAAAAGCTGTCCAATCCAACCAAGGAATTTCTAGGGATTAATTGCATAGTCGCCTCCTTATATGTTCAGTTTAAGTAATAACTACTCATATATAATGGAGCTTATTGATATGCTTTCAATGATGGCTTAGTTTAAAATATAAAAAGTATTTGACCTGAATCAAATAGCATCATCAGCAGGGTTAAGACACAGAGTCTATCTGTTCAGCGTATCTGGCATAGGCAAGTCTGGCAACTTTCTTTCCATTAAATCCATAGCCTGCCGATAACAGGCAAGGCTTTTTTCATGCTCACCTAAATGTTCAAGCAACCTGCCCAATTCAGCATTAATTTCTGCTCTGGAATTTACATCGTCAGAGAAACGCAAGGCCGCCTCAAAATATTCTCGGCCTTTTCCCCATAGCTTGTTGCGGAGGCTTAAGCGCCCCAAGGTCAGCATTAACTTCACATTTTTAGGCCGGTCTTTGATCCAACCTTCCAGTAATAAAATCTGCTCTGCTGCATCCTGATTATCGATATAACCTAACAGCTCGACCAGCCTGTCACTCCATTGGTGCTTAATAAACCTGGTTAACAGATCCACTACATCCGTACTGTTGCCTGATGTCAGTAAAGCTCTTAGATAAGCTTCCATTACCAGCTCACGTTTTTGTAATATCTTATTAAAACTACTCCATACAGTTTTCAGTTCACTATAACTTGCTGATTGTTTTGTCGCTTTATGTAAACGCTGCACTGCCAATTGTTCTTTTAAAGCAAGTAGCGCATCGCTTGTCAGTACTTTATTTTTTTCGAGTTCAGGCAATAGCAGCTGTAATTGCTCCCAGTCTTTTAATGAAAAATAAATATCTTTAAGCAGCATTAAGACATATGGACTGTCTGGCTGTTCTTTTTTTATTGCCAGTAAAAGCACCAAACTTTGCTCATCTTTGCCTGCTTTAAGGTCAAGTAAGGCCTGAAAAGTTTTTATGCCTGCTGTCTCAACCAATGAGCGTTGTTTGGCCTGAGACAAGCAGAAAGTACAGGCTAGCTGATCATTACGCTGAAAAGCTGCATAGGCTGCAGCCAGATAATTTATACTCGGAGTTTGTGACCTGTTAGCCGACTCAACTAAGAGTTTATATGCTTCCTGCCATCGGCCCAGTAACAGGTTGTGCCAGCCTAGTTCGGTTTGCTTGCGTGGATTTTTTATGCTGAATAAGTTGTACCAGGTTTTTTTACTGAACAACTTCAGTGGGTTAATAATTTTTAGGAGTTTAAGTATGCCAAAAAACAGCACATATATAGCAAGCAAAGCAATGACTGTCGCTGCCAGGGTTGCTTCAAGAGAATAGCCTCTGAAACTAATCAAAACATAACCGGGGTCTGTAGCTAATATCACCGAAAGATAAGCCCCAACACCCAGTGCTAATAATAGAATAATAAATGCTTTAGCCACAGCCGGGTAACTCGCTTTTTAAGTTATGTTTCATCAAAGTTTCATTCACCTGATTCAAAGGTTAAGTTACTCATCAAGTTTTCAAGCAAAGTCAGGCTATCGCTCAATCGTGGCAAATCAAGCAGTATCGTTTCTCCCTGCAATTCACTCAACTCTCTAATGATATAAGCTTTCTGCTGAACACCTTCAGCAATATTTTTCTGTGCCAACAACAATACAATACTGATACTATCCTGGTACAAAGACTGTCTTCTCTGCAACAAAGCCAATTTCGCCTGTTCTATCTGAAGCTGCATGTTCTGCCGTAAAAACGATACTTGCTGATCATTTAATGGGATATCCATAGGAGCATCCAATTTACGTACTGTAAAATAATGCGCAAAAATATTTTTAATATTATTGAAGAAGCCTTCAGTAACCTCTCCAGCATCACCTTCCAGAAAGTCTGGACTGGGTTCAATAGTTACCCCCAGATTGATATTGTCCAATTGCTGAGAGATATCACTAAGTCGCATGTAAAAACCGTCAACATCAACCCCTCTGTTATTCCTTAAATTTCGAATATCCGTCGACAGTAAATTTTTTATTCTGCCTAAAGAGGGGTCATCTAGCTGCTCAAGTATTGCATAACTGTCCTGATATAAGCTTAGCGCAACAGACACATCCTGATTCAATTCCAGAAATTGATCAGCGAGTCTTAACAGTGAAGCTGCTTCAACTATTTGCCAGATTCCATTTGCCTGATTAGCGTTCAGACCCAGCCGTAAACTGACCATTTCTTCATTTAAATTATCCAGTCTGGCATTCTGTTGATTAAATAAAATTTCAGCACTTGCTTCGGCATTATTGATATTTTCAAAGTCCTGCTGAATATTTTGGAGACGGGTGAGCAATTCCCTATTTTCGGTTGCCAGCTGATTTTGTCCGTTGATTAATTCAGCAATAATAGTCTGTTGCTGCCAAGAAAAATAAGAGATACCTGCAAGAGCTATTACAATAATCAGCTGTATCAAATACCCTAAAAGCATTGAAGGCTTTTTAACACCGGGTTGCTTTTTAACCAAGTCGGCCGAATCAGAAGGACTTTCCTGTGTTTTTTTCTCTGTGACAGTTTCAACCATTAGAAGTCACAACGCTGGAGACTATTGACTCATCATCAGCAGCTTTTAATAACGAGACCGTTTTAAATCCGATTTTAGTCACAATATTTTCCAATCTGGGTGATGACACAAACACGGGAATTTCTTTAAATTCAGGATAAATTTTTTCAAAAATAAGGGTAAAGTTATAAATCGCTTCTGCGCTGCTGAACACAATGCCATCAGGTTTTTTATTTTTGATAATGTCTTTTAAATAATTTTCTCTATAAACAGGCAATACACGTTTATACAATTCAATGTAATCAATACCTACGCCCTTTGCTCTTAAGGCATTTGCCAGTAATTCTCTGCCACCTACACCTCGAAAGATTACAGCTCGCTTTTTCTTTTTACTTTTATCCTGTAGAACTTTTCTTATTTCGGGGAGAATTAAAAGCGCCTCTGTACTCATGGCCTTTTCAGGGTAAAAAACCTGTAAGCCGTAATTCTGGAGAACTCTGGCTGTGGTAATTCCCGGGCTGAAGTATTTAATGTTTTTAGGCAGCGTAGGGAAATAAGTTTCAATCAGTTCCATGCCGATCTGTGCTGCATTTGTGCTGACAAAAAATGCCATGTCGTATTGATCCAGCTTTTTTATCTTTTTTTCCAGCGCCTTATCCTGTGGCAAAGCTTCAATTTGCAATAGTGGCAAATGAAAAACCTTGGCACCATGCTCTTCCAGTTGTCTGGTTAAATTCTTCGCTTGCCCGGCAGGACGGGTAATCCACAATGTAATATTTTTAAGTGATGAGTCCATAGTAACCAAGACTCAGACTATATTATCCAGTAACCGCTGCGCACCCTGCTGGAGTAGTTGCTCTGCTACCTTGATTCCTAATTCTTCCGCAGCTTCTGCACTACCTTCAAGCTGAGTGCGTAAAATTTCTTTACCATCAACACTACCGACAATACCGTACAAGCTTAGAGAATCACCTTTTAATTCTGATAAGCAAGCGATGGGCACCTGACAACCGCCATTCAGTCTGGTATTCATGGCGCGTTCAGCATTAACACATATTGCGCTGTGGCGATGATTTAGTACACTTAAATAATTCAATACTTTTTTATCATCGACTCTGCTTTCTATGCCGATAGCACCCTGTCCTCCTGCAGGTAGGCAAAGCGATGGTTCCAGATAAGCCTGAATACGATCTTGCATGCCAAGTCGCAAGAGGCCCGCTGCTGCCAGTACAATAGCGTCATATTCACCATCATCAAGCTTGCTGAGCCGGGTATTTACATTACCACGCAAATCTTTAATCTGGATATCCGGTCTTATTGCCCGCAACTGACATTGCCTGCGTAAGCTTGAGGTTCCTACTATAGCCCCCTGAGGCAAAGCATCAAAACTGGAATATTTATTTGAAACAAATGCATCCCGGTAATCTTCCCTTTCACAAATAACCGCCAGACCTAAACCTTCAGGAAATTCCATCGGGACATCTTTCATGGAATGCACGGCTATATCCGCCTTGCCTTCCAAGATGGCAACCTCCAACTCTTTAATGAAAAGACCTTTACCGCCAATTTTTGCCAATGGTGAATCCAGAATTTTGTCACCTTTTGTCGTCATCGGCAGAAGCTCGGTCTTTAAACCGGGATGCAAACGTTCAAGCTCAGCTTTCACATGCTCAGCCTGCCAGCGGGCAAGGGGACTTTGTCGTGTTGCTATGCGGATTAAATCTTTATTCATATCTAGGGCCTGTTAACAATAGCCATTTTACTGTATCCGATGCCTTAAACCAGCCTCTATATCACTCATTCACTCTATATTGCTATAATTCGCGCCCAGTGGCAGTAAGGAATCCATTTTTTGAAATGAGCAACGAAAAGAAAAGCAAACTTTGGGGCGGACGCTTTACTGAAGCAACTGATGCTTTTGTACAGCAGTTCACGGCCTCTGTTGAATTCGATAAACGCTTATACAAGGCTGATATTGAAGGCTCGTTTGCGCATGCCACAATGCTGGAGAAAGCCGGAATTCTAAATTCAGACGAGCTATCACAGATTGTAAGCGGTCTGCATGAAATTCAGCATGACATTGAATCCGGTGAATTTGAGTGGTCAGTTGAGCTGGAAGATGTACATATGAATATCGAGTCTGCTCTGACTAAAAAAATTGGCGATACCGGTAAAAAATTACATACCGGCCGCTCAAGAAATGATCAGATTGCTACTGATATCAGACTTTATGTCCGTGAAGAAATTGATCAGGTCAGCCTGCTTGTCAGAGCCTTGCAGAATGGCATACTCGATCTGGCAGAACAGCACGTGGATACCATCATGCCTGGCTTTACCCACTTGCAAACAGCGCAGCCGATAACCTTCGGTCACCACTTAATGGCCTGGTTTGAAATGCTGCAACGTGATTACACCCGCCTGCAGGATTGCCGAAAAAGGGTCAATGTATCACCTTTAGGTTCAGCCGCCCTTGCCGGAACCACCTATCCGATTGATAGAGATTTAACAGCATCCTTACTGGGATTCGAGCAGGCTTCAAACAATTCACTTGATTCGGTCAGTGACAGGGATTTCGCCATTGAGTTGAGTGCTGCTGCCAGTTTAATCATGATGCACCTGTCAAGATTTTCTGAAGAGCTGGTGTTATGGACTTCATCGCAGTTTAACTTTATTGATTTACCTGACAGGTTTTGTACCGGCTCATCCATTATGCCGCAAAAGAAAAATCCTGATGTGCCTGAGTTAATCCGAGGCAAGGCTGGTCGTGTATTCGGGCATCTGGTTTCTTTATTAACTCTGATGAAAGCGCAACCGCTGGCTTATAACAAAGATAATCAGGAAGACAAAGAACCCTTGTTTGACACACTCGATACTCTGAAAGGCAGCCTTATGGCTTATGCAGACATGGTGCCTGCCATTAAGGCTAAAAAAGAAAATATGCAGCTTGCCGCATCACAGGGTTTTGCAACTGCCACCGACCTGGCTGATTACCTGGTAAAAAAAGGCATGCCATTTAGAGACGCACATGAAGTTGTCGGCAAAACTGTGGCTTATTGCATTGATCAACAAAAAGATCTGGGCAGCCTTAGTTTAAAAGAATTACAAAATTTTTCTGACTCTATTACAGATGATGTTACCGAGGTATTAACATTGCAGGGTTCTGTAGCAGCCAGAGACCATATCGGTGGAACAGCTCCTAGCCAGGTTAAGGCAGCAATAGACAAAGCCCGAACCTTGCTCGCTTAATTCAGGCAAGTCCCAATTTTGCCAAATAGCGCTAGACGCTTCTCAGTCTGGCGTTTATTCTTGTTGCAAGACACTTTAGACAAACGATTCTGTAACCGTGGAGGTTTTATGAGCGTCACAAGCATTGTCATATTGGTTATCCTGGTTGTCATTGGTTTTATGGCCATCGGTATCTATAACAAGTTAGTCACTTTAAAAAACCGCTTTGAGAATGCCTTCTCCCAAATAGAAGTTCAGCTTAAACGGCGTTATGACCTGATTCCCAATCTGGTAGAAACCGCTAAAGCCTATATTTCACATGAACGTGAAACACTGGAAGCTGTCATTCAGGCCAGAAACCAGGCAATGCAGGGACTTGAAGCTGCCTCAGCCAACCCGGGCAATCCAGCTGCAATGCTTGACTTAAGTCAGGCGGAAGGTTTACTGGGTGGTGCTCTGGGCAAATTAAATGTGGTGGTAGAAGCTTATCCTGACCTGAAAGCCAATCAGAATATGATGCAGTTATCAGAGGAACTCACCAGTACCGAAAACAAGGTGGCTTTTTCCCGGCAGGCTTTTAATGATACTGTGACAATGTACAACACTTACAAGCAAACTTTCCCGCCGGTAGTTCTCGCTGGAATGTTCGGGCATAGCGAAGATGCTTCCCTGCTGGAATATGAAGATCGTGAAGCCATGCAGGAAGCACCTAAAGTTTCTTTTTAAGGCAGTAAACTGTCTGTCTAAAAGCATAACAGACTCAGTGTGAATTTTTTTGCCCACCAGGATCGCGCCAGAAACACGACCAGGAAACTCGTTTTCCTGTTTGTCTGTGCAGTTATCAGCCTGATTGTTATTACTTCGCTGCTGATCATATTTACACTCAATTTTTCTGAAAGCGCATCTGGGGGTATTTCCTTTGATTCAGGCCTAGTCACCTCGGATATATTTATTCTGGTCAGTCTTGGTGTTATTACAGTTGTCGGTCTCGGTTCTTTATTCCGACTGGCCCAGCTAAGCGGCGGGGGCAAGGTTGTAGCCGAAGCAATGGGCGGACGTCTGCTTAACACTGGCACCCGGGATGCTGATGAAAGAAAAATTCTCAATGTTGTTGAAGAAATGGCTATCGCCTCCGGCACACCGGTACCCCCGGTCTATCTTATGGAAGATTCGGCCATTAACGCCTTTGCTGCCGGTTATAAAGCCCAGGATGCAGTGATTGGTATCACTCGCGGCTGTATTCAGCAACTTAACCGTGATGAATTACAGGGAGTTATTGCGCATGAATTCAGTCATATTTTCAATGGTGATATGCGGCTGAATATACGCCTGATTGGACTGCTTTACGGCATTATGGTTATTGGCCTGATTGGTTACTACATAGTCCGTGGCAGTGTTTATAGAGGTCATTCACGTTCCAATAAAAAAGGCGGAGGTATTGTCGTCCTTGGAATTGGCTTACTGGTTGTTGGGTATGGCGGAACATTTTTCGGCAATATTATTAAAGCTGCTGTCAGTCGACAGCGTGAATTTCTGGCAGATGCTTCAGCCGTTCAGTTTACCCGCAACCCTGATGGTATAGCTGGCGCCCTGAAAAAAATTGGCGGCTATCGTGATGGCTCCCTTATAAAAAGTGCTGATGCTTCAGAAGTCAGCCATATGTTGTTCAGTCAGGGGTTAAAAACTCGTTTTACCGGGCTGTTTGCTACTCACCCTCCTTTGTCTGAACGCATTGCCAGAATAGATCCCTACTGGCGTGGAGAGTTCATCACTGAAACACAGCGTAGCTCTTCAACCGGGCCCAACGAACAAACTGTAGGTTTTTCAGGTGACATAAAAAGCGCCTCGGCAGATACTCAAACAGCAAAGTCAGCGATTGATTCTATTGGTGAACCCAATGCCCAGCATATAGAGCTCGCTGTTAATAATTTAAGTTTACTGCCTGATGAAATATCAGAAGATGCACACAGTTCGTTTGGGGCCTGCATGTTAATGCATTGCCTGCTCATGGAACTTGCTGATCCAGCGACTGAGAAAAAGCAGTTGGCTATTCTGCAGGCTGGTTTGGATGCCAGGCAATATTCAAGTTTATTAAGCATAAGACAGAATGTCAGTTGGGTTAGCAGGGACTTATATCTGACGCTAATAGATCTATGCTTTCCGGCTTTGAAACAACTTTCTGATATTCAGTATCGAACCTTCATGAGTCACCTGAGCCAGCTCATTGTCGCTGATGAAAATATTTCCATTTTTGAATGGTGTGTTTTTAAAATTTTACGTTACAACCTTGACCAGAAACCTCAGGTCCGGGAAAAAAGAATTGATCTGAATAATGCGGGCTGGGCCTGTGAAGCATTACTGTCTGTACTGAGCATGGCCGGACACGATGATGATAAAACAGCAGAAGATGCTTTTAATCATGCCCAAGGCTTACTGGGAACTCAGCAATCACTGAAATTTAAAGCTGACTATGAAAGCAACACAGAAGCCTTGGAAAAAGCCACTGACCTGCTGAAAAATTTAAAGCCTCTGCAAAAGCCCAGACTGTTGAAAGCCATGGCTTCTTGTGTCAATGCAGACGGCGTTGTCACTCCGGCTGAAGCGGAATTACTCAGAGCCGTCGCCGCCTTGTTGGATTGCCCAATCCCGCCTTTACTAAACCAGCAAAAATTTATTTAAGACAGTATAATTCGCGCTACACAAACAATTGGGCACAACGCAAAGTCATGAAAAAAGTAACACTAATACTGCTTACTGCTTGTCTGATTTGCGCTTGCGGGCAAAAAGGACCTTTGGTACCGCCAGAAACTGCGCCTCCGGAAACGACTGCAACTGAAATGGCATTTCAGGGCTTGATACATTTGGGATAACAGAAAGTCTCTCGAGTCATATTTAATGAGCAACTTTAATTATCAAAACAATCAGCTTTTTGCTGAAGCTGTGCCTTTGTCACAAATTGCTGAGCTCTTTGATACGCCCTGCTACGTCTATTCAAGACGGGCATTGGAGCAGGCTTACCTGGCTTATGAAAATGCTTTCTCCGGGCATAATGCTTTAATCTGTTACGCCGTAAAAGCCAATTCAAATCTGGCGGTACTCAATGTGCTGGCTCGGCTTGGTGCAGGTTTTGATATCGTTTCAGGTGGCGAGTTGGAACGCGTATTGGTTGCGGGAGGATCTGCAGACAAAATTATTTTTTCCGGTGTTGGCAAAACAGAAGATGAACTGCGAAGAGCGCTGGAAGCAGGGATCCACTGCTTTAATATCGAATCCGAAGCCGAACTGGAACGCTTAAATACCATTGCGCTGGATATGGGGAAGATTGCGCCTATCTCCTTACGGGTGAACCCGGACGTCGATGCGCAAACTCATCCTTATATTTCTACCGGATTAAAAGAAAACAAATTCGGAATTAATATTGATCAGGCCTTCGAAGTTTATCGCCACGCTTATTCATTGTCCGGCGTCGAGCCTGTTGGTATTGATTGTCACATCGGCTCACAGTTAACCAGCCTCAGTCCTTTTGCTGATGCACTGCAACGGCTGCTGCAGCTGATAGCAAAACTGGCTGATGTGGGCATTACATTACAGCACCTGGATTTAGGTGGTGGCCTGGGTGTCCGCTATCAAAATGAAACTCCACCAACACCTGCGGATTATGCGGCAGCGATCACCCCCTTAATGGGTGACACTGACCTGAAACTGATTTTTGAACCTGGGCGCTCGATATCTGCTAATGCCGGGGTATTACTGACCCGTGTTGAATATTTAAAAGACAATGGTGATAAAAAATTTGCTGTTGTTGATGCTGCCATGAATGATCTGATTAGGCCTGCTTTATATCAGTCCTGGATGGATATTATTCCAGTAAGCAACACTGCTCAGGGAGAATCTGCCTTGTATGACATCGTTGGGCCAGTTTGTGAATCCAGCGACTTTCTCGGCAAAGACCGTGAGCTCGTTCTCAACGACGGAGATCTGTTAGCCGTATGTTCTGCCGGTGCCTACGGTTTTGGTATGAGTTCAAACTATAATACCCGTAACCGTTGCGCTGAAGTTATGGTCGATGGCAATAAAGCCCATCTGGTGAGACGACGCGAAACGTATCAGGACCAGTTGAGTTTGGAAAAATTATTGCCATAAAACTTATTTCTTAATTCAATACAAACATAGGTTATCAGAGAGCACAGAAATGTCTTTGCGTTTTACCAAAATGCATGGTTTGGGGAATGATTTTATGTTGCTGGATCGAATTCAGCAGGATATCCCTGTGCCTGTAGAACGCATACCCGAGTTAGCTGATCGGCGACAGGGTATCGGCTTTGATCAACTCTTGATCGTAGAGCCGGCTACTATTGCGGGTAGTGATTTTAATTACCGCATCTATAATGCCGATGGCTCAGAAGTTGAGCATTGTGGCAATGGCGCGCGCTGTGTCACACGCTACCTCATTGACCAGAGTTTAAGTGACAAAACCAGCATCGCACTGAGTATGCCGACGGGCAATATTATCTACTGCGAGATGGGGCAAGACGGCCAGGTTACTGTTGATATGGGTGCGCCAATTACCGCTCCCCAGGCTATTCCTTTTCTGGCTGAAGCTGAGGCCCTCTCCTATCCCTTACAGCTTTCAGATACCCTTAGTATCGAGATTGCAGCGCTCTCCATGGGAAACCCTCATGCCGTTTATCAGGTTGATGACGTGGATACAGCGCCGGTTGCAGAACTCGGGCCGCTTATTGAACGTCATGACTTATTCCCTGAACGGGTTAATGCAGGCTTTATGCAAATTATCAGCCCCGATCATATCCGTCTGCGCGTCTACGAACGTGGTGCAGGTGAAACACTAGCATGCGGAACCGGTGCCTGCGCAGCAGTTGTGGCGGGAATTCTTTGGTCTCAATTGTCTGAAACCGTGACAGTTGAACTTAAAGGTGGCAAACTCTCCATTAACTGGAAAGGTGCTGGCCACGGCCACCCTGTGCTAATGACTGGACCGGCAACGACTGTTTATGAAGGACATCTGAATTTATGAA
>Ga0181592_10000050_pt1 | contig 65404 bp, 60 predicted proteins | sample 071ome_20_FD_133755 | JGI IMG/M metagenome (GOLD analysis project Ga0181592, IMG submission 133755) | Coastal salt marsh microbial communities from the Groves Creek Marsh, Skidaway Island, Georgia - 071412BT metaG (megahit assembly) | ecosystem: Environmental > Aquatic > Marine > Intertidal...
CCGACCAGTGAGCAGAAGACAACCAACCTAAACGATAGTGGCAATGCTGTTGTTTCCACAGACACCCCTACAAGTTCAATAGTTACTCAGGGAAGCACAGCTACATCAATGTCAGGCTCAAACAATGCCTCCATTCAATTCACTCTTTCCTTTGAAACCGCAGAGCAGCAGTCCAAGTGGTACTCCTTCCTTCGCTGGTTGAAGATGAATGAGAAGTATACGGGTGAAACAACCTCAGAAAGACTTCTTGACTTCATATCAATCCACATGACTGAGGTCTGAAATGGCTAGAAGGCGGATGTTTCTGGACATCAACGTGGTTGATGCTGCCCGTGAAAGGATGCGGCACATTTACGATACGTTTGATACCGTATGTGTTCAGTTCTCTGGCGGCAAAGACTCAACCGCATGTCTTTACCTCGCTAAAGAAATCCACGAAGAGCGTGGACTTGGGCCAGTAAAGGCCATCTTCAGAGACGAGGAGATGCTGTCCCCGTCGCTTGCTGAGTATGTTGAAGAAGTCAGCAACTATGATTGGGTAGACATGGAGTGGTATTGCTTACCTCAGGGTCAGGAGCTATGGGTTTTGGGGCAGCGAGAGTACATACTCCTCTGGTCCAAGCTGCGGCAGGAGCAAGGAAGATTGTTTCGCCCAATCCCACCCAACGCAATAACTGCTGAGAGCTTCGGTCTTGATCCATACAAGGCTATACCAAGAAAGATTGACGAGTACACAATGCAGGGCAAGCGTGGAACCACTGCGTTCGTCACTGGCGTGCGAGCCAACGAGTCGATGATCAGGTACAGAACTGTTGTTCAGAAACTCCACGAAAACTACATCAATAGACCGTTTGGTCTTTCGAAGGCGATACCTTTGCGATTTGCAAAAGTCATCTATGACTGGACTAGCGACGATGTACTCAAGTTCATCACAGAGGAGCATGGGGCTTCGTATTGCGAGTATTATGACTTCGCAGCCATGAGCGGCGCAAATCAAAGAGTCGGAATTCCCCTACACTCAATAGCGGCACGAAGGCTAATGGATGTCGTCAGAACAGAGCCTGAGTTTTACGATGCTCTCGTAAGAGTTTTTCCTCACATTGACGCACAGCGGAGATTGTGGTCAGAGTTCGACGTTGAGGAGTTCGTGGACTACTACGCATCAGAAGGATGGGATGGGGTTCGCCGCTGCATAGAAGACAACATGCTAACTCCGGGATTCAAGAGAAGAGCAATGTCGTACAGCCACGATTTCAGAAAGAAGCACAACAACGACCCATACGGGTACCCCGTAGATCACTTGGTTAGAACACTCATCCTAAACTCATTCATGGGATCACCGTCACCAGTCGGGCCTAAGACCAGAGCGCACACAAAGCGAATGTCAATACTGGAGCAGGAAGATCAAGTCATTGAAGACGCCAACTCCCTTGACCTTCTAGACGATATGAGATAGCATCAAATTACATGAGTGAACAAGAGAACATACGATCATTGCGCTTGCCCGACTGGGGCAATGCCTGCTACATAGTTGAGCCTGACAGAAAGCAGCTGGAAGAGTCTATAAAGACCTACGGCATACTTAGCCCTGTGGTTATTCAAGCCGACGGAACCATAATTGACGGCGTACATAGGGTTGAGATAGCATCCGGGCTAGGTATGCGGAGCGTGCCTGTGGTTCGACTGGATATCGATAAGGTTGAAGCAATGATTCTACACATAGACTTAAACCGTTATCGTGGTATCGTGGTTGCGAAGTACATGTCAAGAATCATCAAGAGGATCCTCGGATCAGGCAAGTATGACTATGACAAACTTCGGAAGAGACTCAAGATGACCAAAGAAGAGTTTGACGTTCTGGCGGACGGGACGCTAATAAAGATGAGAAAGATCAAGCAGCACACTTATTCGCCAGCTTGGGTTCCAATCGAATCCAACAAGTCAGAAGACATGCAAATAGAAAGACCAACTGGACACAAGGAGCAAGTATAACATGGATTTCAACGCATATCAGGTTATGGCAAGAACTACGGCCAAGTACCCAGAGGAGCTTGGTTTGGCTTACACCGCACTAGGTCTATGCAGCGAGGCTGGCGAGGTAGCCGACAAGCTGAAGAAGATGATTCGTGATGGCGCCGATGAAGATGAGTTCAGGGCCGCAGTAGCCAAGGAGCTTGGTGATGTTCTATGGTACGTTGCCAACGTCGCTTGGGAGATTGACTACAACCTAAACGACATAGCAGAAATCAACTACAACAAGTTAAAGGATCGCTATGAGCGAAATGTCATATCTGGATCAGGGGACAACCGGTAATAATGCTGGGCACTGGTCTGGCATAGCCACTCCAGTATCAAGCGACTGGAAGACTACTGAAATACTTTCCGCCTCAGGTGGAGACTACGAAGTAATACTAAGCCCTGTTCAAGTTGAAAATTTAATTACATCAAAGTTTACAACAGTCAAAGACAGATTCGTAACAGGCAGGTTTAACCCAAGTACCGGAGATTTACTAAACTGGGAAGTAGTTAAGGGTAGGTATGAAGTCATACCTAATTCCTTAATTGTAGAAAAATCTAAGGCAATCGCTGATCTAGAGGGTTCTTTCAACTTGCACTCCGCCGGGGTATTTGACTTCGGGAGGAAGTTTTTCGTTATACTTAGCTGCGGCACAACCACGTTCAACAATGATGCTTTCTCGCATTACCTAGTTGTACTAACTTCGCACGATGGTAGCAGCCCAATTACCTACTATTGTGTAGACGTTAGAAATTCAAATTCTTCAGTTTTTAGAGTAACTTCTCAGGATCATCAAAATTCAACAAAGAAGCGACATACACCAAATGCTGAGAACGGCCTACAGGAAGCAAGTAGCGCAATATCGATGCGCAAAGAGTGGACTAACGAATTTCACAAATCTCTAAGTTTGCTGAACTCTATCAAAATGCCATCAACTGACGGCGGGGTAGAAAAAGCTCTTGATACCGTATGGCCCGTTAGTGAAGCAGACACTACTAGAAAGATGAAACACCGAACAGAGGTGGTTTCCTATGTCATCAACTCCTACCGCTCTCCACACAACCTAGGAATACATGGACATACTGCCCTGTCTCTGTATTCAGCAATTAGCGAATACTTTGACCACGGCAGACAGGTAGACCGAGCAGACTCACTTCAGCAGATGCTAGAGCTAGATAACTTCATAAACAGAAAGAAGTTAATGGCTTACAATATATTGGCATCAATGAAAGGTGACGAACATGAAGAAAGAACCGTGTGATTTCTGCGGCGAGTTATTGACCCCCGGAGAAGTTGGGCTGTATAAGAAGATAACAGGCTGGGCGCAAGTTAGATTCCAAGGCGGCAGCAACTCAATCGCAATGGCCTCGGACCCAGAGGCTTGGGCGCACTCGGCTTGCATTGACCGAGCAAAGTCCGGCAAAGGCGGTCCACCAATGACCGGAACCCTTTTTTAGACAATAATCTCTATCTTCTTTTTGTTAACCATTCCTAGACCCGCGCATATGTTGAACGCATGAACAGTAGCATCAACTTGGTCATCATGAATCGGCGCTTCTGGGAATGCTGACAATTCATCAATAAAGTCAGTGTTCCAGCTCCCACGAACAAGACGAACATTTCCGTTTGCTACCGCAGCAGAGAATGGCTTGGCTCTTGTGATCTTGTCACCAGTTGCTCTCTGCCCGTAGAACTCGTATCCCGGAAGAACATATCTTGCGTATTGGTCTATAAGATTCTTTCCAGCAGATCCGGGCTCTTGCTCCATCATTATGGCAACCTCAAGGCCGTCTTCTTCTGCTGTATCCCGAATAAACTTCTCAACCTTGTCCCCCTTTGCCCTAATTCTACGAACATCAAGAACATAGAACACACCACGATCAAACATGCCGAGACAGCCTACAGTCCAGTCCGGGTCGGGGTATGATGGGCTTGGCTCAGTTCCAGCCAAGTCCCAGAATCTAACCATTGTTGTCTCTGGCCCCATATCTGGAATTTCAGAAGGGTCTATAACTTCAAAGTTAGTTCTATCAAACATTGATCCTAGCGTCGTTGACCACCAGTCACCAAACTCAAGCCTCTTCCTTTCAACCGGATCAAGCTCGGCCAGAACTGAACGATACGAGTCAGGATCGATACCGGGGTTGTCGGTAAGTTTAGATGGAACGAAGATGCGACCAGTTTCCTTGCCCTCTACCAAGAACCTTTGCCTAACCCAGTTGGGTGCGGGGTTCGTAGCTGCCCTCATTCGGAGGGGCACCTTAGACAGCGGCCCAGTGCTCGGACGCCTCAAACGGGAGAACATGTACCTATAGTCTGCTTCCCTGATTTCGGTAACCTCATCCATTCCGATAAACTGGAACTCCGAACCCTTGTACCTAAGATAGTCGTTTACGTTATTCAGGTATCCGAATGTAATTCTTGCTCCACTAGGGAACGTGGCCGTGTACTGATTGGCGTTCCAGTGTACATCTTCGTAGTTAGACATCCACGTAATAAAGCGGTCCATGAGCGCTCCGGGAAGGGCAAGGTCAGCGTAAGTGCGACGGAAGAGAATAGCACTATAGTTGGGAACATCAACAAACTGCAATGCTGCCATTAGAAGCGCAGATGACTTACCACCGCCAGCGGCCCCTCCAAAAAGAACTTCCTTGGCGTTGCTCTTAAGAAACACTTTCTGAGTTAGTGACGGCTCTTCGGCCCAATAATCTGACCTCTTGGGCTGCAACCATTCATTGATCTTCTCCCAGTCCTGCTCTACGTTGGGCATACTTACTTGTCTCCTAGGCCGTTTGTCGGTAAAGTATTAAGATGAAGAAAATGCTACAGCGCCTATTCACTAGGGCATCTATCGCTCATTTCTTTATGGTATCCTGTATAATTCTATTGGGCCTTGGTATTAGTATAGTTAATCTAGGTGTCGGATTGGCAAGCGCTGGCCTAGCTTGTGGAATTTACGGCTATCTGCTTGGAGCTGAATAATGGCTTGGAACACACAGAGTAAGTCTTTAGAGAACTCGGGCGTCCAAGAAAAGAAGGCCAAAATTTCAGTAGGTGCTCCAGTTGCCTACAACCCGTCACTGTCTGTAGACGGCGGATACCACGACGCTTGGGATATCCAAAAGGCTTACAGAGATGGTGTAGCTAAGGTAACTTGGGTGTTTAGATGTATCGACGTAATCTCATCAAACCAAGCACGCCTTCCTGCAATATTTCGCAAAGATAACAACCCATTCGGTGAAATCGTAAGAGATGCCGAAATCCTGAAGATTTTCAACAACACGGCAAACATGGGAGAGAACTCGTTCGCCTTCAGGTATCGACTCTCAGCACAGCTAATGATGAGCAGCCGAGGCGTGTTTGTTGAAGTCGTAAGATCGCGAGATGGTACCCCAATCGCCCTTCACCTACTTCCACCGCAATACACCTCACCAATCCCATCGGTTGATAAGTTTGTTAGCGGCTACGAAGTAGCGATGCACAACGTACCCAAACGCATCATCAAGCCAGAAAACGTAATCTGGATAAGAAGACCACACCCGCTTGATCCATACCTTTCAATGACACCAATGGAGGCTGCTGGTGTTGCTATTGAGGTAGAAAATTTAGCCAAAGTATATAACAGAAACTTCCTAATCAACGACGGAAGACCCGGTGGTCTTCTAGTGTTGAGAAGCGAAATTAGCGAAGAGGACAAGGATGAACTTAGATCTCGTTTCCGTGGCAATATTGGTCGTGCTGGGGCCGTTGGTGTCATTTCATCAGACGATGGAGCTGATTTCGTTGACACTGCAGCAAGCCCAAGGGATGCCGCATACATCCAGATGAGGACGCTGACCAAGGAGGAAATCCTTGCAGCCTTCGGCGTACCTGAGTCAATTATCGGCAACTCAGCAAACAGAACATTCTCAAATGCCGGTGAAGAGGGCAAGGTGTTCTGGATGGAAACCATGTCTCCGCACTTGGACCTAATTGCTAGATCATTTGACGCCATTGACCCATATTACTACCTTGATTTCGACACCTCAAATGTGCCAGTTCTCATCTTAAGTAAGCAGGAGAACGAGAGATTCTATCTTCAGGAGTATCAGCAGGGCCTTATCAGCGCCAATGAGTACCGAGACCTTACAGGAAGAAAGAAGGTTGTTTCAGAGCTTGCTGACGTAATCCTTGCCAACCCAGCCCTTACGCCTATCGCCAATACCGAGAAGCCCATGGATACTGGATCTGGATTGGTTCAAAGTGGAACACCGCTAGAAACACAAGGCGCACAGGCTTCCCAGCAGCAAATAGCCGAGTTTGATCCTGAAAGTGGGCAGTTTGCCCCCGCAGGCTCTGTTTCTGGCGTGGAAGACATAGAAAAGCCAGCTTCAGAGGTACCAAGTGAACTTTCAACCGAGGAAGCCGAGGGTGAGAAGAGTCTCCCTTTATTCTGAATGACTCTAACGACTCTTGGGAAACAAAAGTAGCCTCTGATTTCTCCAGATTAGAGGAAAGTCTAGAAAAAACTCTAGAAAGAGTCATTGACGACCAAGAACAAATCGTCATGTCAGCCCTAAACGAGGATGGCAACTCTGCTCTGATCAACATAGGAGCAGGAAATGCTGCTTCAATTGTTCCACTCGCTGCCCTAAGTGTTGCATCACAGCCCTTGGTTGAGGAGATGCAGAAAATATATAAAGCAGCAATAGTTAGAAACCTTGATGCCGGAACCGGTGAAGAAGTAACACAAGATCAAATGAATGCTGCTCTCAGCTATCAAATAGAAGCAGTAAATAAGTTCAATCAAACAACCCAAAAAGAAATAATCTCCGCAGTAGACATATCTATGGATGTTTCCCCAGATATTGGTGATGATTCGTTCAATGCCCTGCGTATCGCACTAATTGCGTCTCTAGTTAGAAGCGTTTTCAAAAATCTCAAAGAAAAGCGCAGCAAGTTGATTTCAGAGACAGCCGTCGTAGGTGCATACAACACCGGATTGTTTGATTCTGCGCGGGTAAAGCAGTTAAAAACCAATAAGACTTTATATAAAACGTGGAGAACAATGGGAGACGCTAAGGTTCGTGAGTCTCACAGAGACCTTGACGGCACAACTGTCCCCGTCAATTCCCCGTTCATAACGGACGGAATCCCACTAAGATTCCCACGAGACCCACTTTCACCACCCGGATTGACAATAAACTGCAGGTGTTATTTAAGCTTCAGCAAGTAACTTTATATAAACAAGTACTCTTTATATAAACTGTAGAAGCGATAATGATTCACCGGCGCTAACATATCATAGAAGGCACATACGATAGGAGTAACATGCCAACACCGACTATTGAATCATCACAACTAAACGATGTTGCGTTCAAGGCTATTTCTGGACAGATTGGCGTAGACAAGGTTCAGGGAATAGTTGAGTGCTTCGTTTCAGGAATTGGCAACAAAGACAGCGTTGGAGACATTGTTCTACCGGGCGCTTTCACATCTTCACTAAAGCGCCGCAAGCCTCGCGTCGTATGGGGCCACGACTGGAACCAGCCAATAGGTAAGGTTTTGGAGATCTATGAAGTACCAAAGACCGACTCACGCTTGCCCGAGAAGATGAAGCGGGCTGGAATTGGTGGTCTTTTCGCAAAGGTTCAGTTCAATCTGAACACCGAAAGAGGCCGTGAGGCTTTTGCCAACGTAGCTTTTTATGGCATGGACCAAGAGTGGTCAATTGGCTACAAGACGATAAATGCTGATTACGACCCCGGCAGACAGGCAAACCTTCTTCGTGAAGTTGAGTTGTACGAAGTTTCTCCAGTCCTACACGGCGCAAATCAGCTAACAGGAACGATCAGCGTCAAGGACGATTCAGACGCCAGAAGCTCCAAGGGCTGGCAGTGGCAGGATGACGAAGACGAGATGGACAACAAGAACCCATCTACACCAGCCATGGCCACACTTGGTCGCTCAATTTCTACAGCGCTTGGAAAGCCTGTCAACATTGTTGATGTTACTTCCGAGAACGTAGTATTTCAAACTTCCGATAACATGACTTGGAGAGCCCAAGTTTCCGTTGAAGACGGTGAGTTCGTCATCGGGAAGCCAAAGAAGGTTCGCGCAGTGCGTACTTACGTAGAAGAAGGGTCAGGAGAGGAGACCCCAGCCCCCCAACAAGGAGAAGAGATGCCAGAGAATAAGCCTCAGGATGACGAGGAGCAGACTCCTCCACCCGCAGATATGGATGTAAAGGAAGACGCTGAAGAGCCAACAGGCGTACGCGAGGCTGAAGAGGGAATGACTTTCCCAACGCCAGATGCCGCACTGTCTTGGTCAAAGGCTCTTGGCTGCACAGGCTACCACTCACACGGTGGTGGGTACATGCCATGCTCAGATCACGACGAGTACATGGCTGCTCTCAAGAAGTTTGATGGCAACGCCAACATCAACTCACACAACAACTACCTTGCTGGCGCAGATGTAGAGGAAGCGAAGGACGCTTCATGTGGTTGTGGCGGTTCCCAAGAGAAGGGGCACGGTTACGAGTACCGCAAGGATCGGGACAAGGACGATGATCATCTCAACGACCCAATGACCACCCTGTTGATGGCATACAACAACATGATCCCCATTACTGGCGCTGGCAAGCTCCGTTCACAGACTCTTGCCCTCATTAGCGCACTTGAGGAGTTCTTGACAGAGCAGCGGGAAAAGCCAATGGTGGAAGCAATGGGCGAAATGGTCCAGCGCAAGAAGAGCACCAGCGGATTTGTTCTAGAAGTAAAGTGCGACGATGACGCATCATTTGACATTACAAAGGCCGTTGCCACACTACCCATGTTCGCATTCAAGTCAGAAGACGGAGTAGATCTACACTTCGCCGCTGACGAAGATGAGACAGATCTCATGAAGAAGACTGCAGAAGCTTTGTCTTCAATTGAGTCCGAGTTGTCTTTCGCCACACGGCGTGAGGCTGAAATTGACACCGAGTCCGGTGACACTGTAAACTAAAGCTGAGAACCATAGGAGTAATAAAATGGAAAACGAACTCAACGAAGAGCTTGCAAGGCTTGAAGAGCTGGCTTCTCTGCTTGAAGCTGCAGACACCGTAGAGGCAAAGTCAGATGACGATGCCGAGGTCAAGTCAGAGGAAGCAGATGCCGAAGTAGAGGAAGCCGCCACCGAAGAGGAGGCCGCTGATGAGGTACCTGCTGAGGAGACTGCTGATGAAGCTTCTGATGAGGCTGTAGAAGAGAAGTCAGAGGAGAAGGCAGAGGAGAAGGCAATGAATGGCGGCAAGCCAATGGCCGAGGCCGAGGCCGATGACGAGGAAGAAGACGAAGAAGACGAGGAAGAGGACGAGGAAGTCATGAAGAAGGCAGATGCCATCTTCAAGATGATGCGTGACGCTGCAAAGCGCACAGCCCCCTCAGTGTTCCTTTCCGACATCCGCTTCAAAGAAGGCGAGGACTCTGGTGAGCTCATCACCGAAGAGCAGTTTGATGGCCTTGATTCCGAAGAGCAGAAGCGCTACATGCCAGTAAACGTACTCAACGCTGACGAGAAGGGTGGCATGGCTTTCCGCTACCGACTTCGTGACATGATGGATGCTGAGGAAAAGGGAGCTAATGGCTCAAAGAATCCATCAGTATTCCTTACTGCCACTCGCTTCAAGGAAGAGATGGATGCTGGCGACATGATGGATGACGAAGCTTACCAAGAGCTTGAAGACGACCAGAAGAAGGGCTACCAGATGGTAGATGTCTACGATGAGAAGACAAAGAAGGGCTACGGTATGCATTGGCGCCGAGCCACTCCCCTTGAGCGCGATCAGGAGGTCAAGAAGAAGAGCGAGGACGAGTTCCTTTGTGGCTTCCAGCGCAAGTCGGTTGCTCAGCCCTGTGCGTTCTGCCGTGGCGGCTGTGCCCCTGAGGGCGATCTTCCCGGATTGTCTGACGTAGAGGCCCAAGTAAAGAGCGCCTATTCAGCTAAGTCAATTCTTGGCTCAGGTTACTCAAGCGCCGACGAGATGTTCGTTGTTGACTTGGTTCGCGAAGATGGTGCGGCAATTGAGGTATTCTTGTCATCTGAGGGCAAGGAGCTAGGATGGCTTCGCCTGAACGACGACGAGGTTTCCGAGGCCCAGCCAATCGATATCGTCTCACAGAAGGACGCTGAAGTAGCGGCTCTTGAGGTAATCCCCGGTAAGGTGGCTAGCGTAATGGTCGATGTCTTTGAGGGCAAGGATGCCTACTCAGTAGAAATCGACGGCGACGATAATCACAGCTACGATGTCTACGTCGGCATTGACGGCAAGGTATACGGCTACGACCAGTACGACCTAGAGACCGACGACGAAATGTCCGAGGAAGACGAGATCAAGGCTCTTGAGGCAGAGTTGGAGATGAAGCGCATGTACTCTCGCGAACAGCGTGAGGACATGGCAGAGAGCGGCGAAGCCCTCCCAGACGGTTCATACCCAATTGCCGACAAGAACGACCTCCAGAACGCCATTCAGGCCTTTGGTCGCGCCAAGGACAAGGAGAAGGCCAAGGCTCACATCATGAAGCGGGCCAAGGAGCTCGGCATGGAGGACATGATTCCAGAGAACTGGATGTCTGACAACGCTGAGGAGAAGCCTGCCGAGACCGATGAGGACATGGAGACCGAAAAGTCAGCGTCTTCAGACAGCGACAAGGCAACCGACGATCTTGACTTCAGCGCCGCAATGGACGAACTGAAGCAGATTGCCGAAGAAGAGGGTCTTCTCTGAGAAGCCAGAGATGCATCCACTTCTACCAGAACTAAGACTACAGCAAGCTAGAGAAGCTCTAGGATCACTAGAGCTCTCTAACTTGACTGAAATTAATGTCTTAGAGGATGCTTTCTCTGGGTTGTACGAAGATTACGAAATAGAATACCTATTAGACGGAGAGGAATGAGGTCATGGAAGTTGAGGTCAAGGCTCCAGAAGTAGGGCCCAATGCCGATCAGCTTACAGCGCTTACCCGTGGCCGTGGCCCACGGCGAGGTAATCTAGAGGATCTTCTCAAGTATTGGCGACCCATAATGAAGAAGCCCGGTGGTTTCCGTCGGTGTGTCGTCATCCTCATGGACAAGCCACGGTTCGGTGGTAGACCACAGAGAATTTGCGCTTGGCTTCACCACGAGCTTACCGGCAAGTGGCCAAATGAAGGAAAGAAAAAGAGGGGTGCCTCTTCAGGGAAGCGTAGATCTCGTCGTGTGACCAGATCAGTGAGGCGAGCCGCCAGAAAGGCAAAGTCCTTCAATCCATCTCCAAACGGAGTTAACGTATCTGCTCTAAGATTAGCGATCAGAGAATCCAGAGATTCTAACGGCATACTCACACAGCCAATAAACAACCGACAAAATGCTGTTGATTTCAAGGCTGCGCTGTTTGCCAAGTACTCTCAGGAAATAAACTTCCCGGGTGAGGTAAAGGAAATTGACCTTGACGTAGAAGTCAAGCGCGTCGGCATATTTGGTAGCTCATCACGGGCCGGTCAGGCGCTTCAAGCCGCTGGTTCAATTGCCCTGCCCGGTGACTTCTCTGACTTCCGTAGCCCTGTCCGCTCAGCAACTTGGGAAGCGCTAACGCCCGGCGTCCCAAGTCGGCCCGGGACAGGCGTTGCTCGCCGTCTTGTCACAGGTGGGCGTGGGGCAAGAAACAAGTTCCGCTGCCCTCCCGGTTTCGAAAAGGGTGGAACATTCACAAACTCCGAGTTCTCAACTTGCGGTGACCAGCTTCTCCGCATACCTAACATAGGTCCGGGATCTCTCGCCCCAGCGGCCATGAGATCACTCGCACGACTTTCACGAAGCGCCGACTTGGTTCGGAGCATTGGTGATTTGAGAAAGAACAGAAACGCAGCCGATATTATCCGTGCTGCTCAAATTCCAGTCGCACCAAAAAAGACAAGCCCAACCCTAGTGAAGAAGTCGACTGACTACATTCTAGAGCGACTGCAAGAGGGAGACGAGTTCCCAGACAGGCTCGTTCGTCGTGACGGTGTTATTCTAGAGCCTGCGGTAACCTTATCAGCCTTCTCTCGCCTTGACGAGTTTGATGACATGGCAGATGGTACTTACGTTGTGACGGCACCATCTGGGATGATTGGCAGGAATGAGTTGCCAATATTCTCCACTGGACTCAGGGATGTTGTGTTCAACGTACCGGAAGCTGGTGCCATTAGGGTCGTGCGAGAGGGCGGAGAAATGTCACCCGAGGAAAGAGAGCAACTTAAGATTCAGACAAGAGAAGCTGTGGACTCAGTTTCTAATGCCGAGGATCCAACGGCACTGATACGAGAGTTTGCCGACAGAAGCGATGGTAGATTCAAGGTTGAGTTTGGTACAGTTGAGTCTGGCTCTTTCAAGCCCGTAGAAGATTCAAGGAACCAACTCATTAAGGTACAGGCTGGCGATCAGGTAATCTCCGTACCCGTCTGGGTTTATGAGACATTCCTTTCACGTTCCGCTCCACGACGAGCGCCAAATGACCCAATCTTCGAAAGGGTAGAAGGCGAGAGTGGAGGTTCAAAATCTTTAAACCCTTTTTTCTTTACCGACGCGAGTCGGAGTAAGAAAAACCAAAGCAGATACCACGACTCCATACAGCGAAAAGTAGACAGATTTACTTCGCTATCTAATTCTGCAGGATTCGACACAAAGGCTTCCAGAAGGTCTTTTGGTGCATCGTTTTTTGATCCCGACGTAAACAGATTCAGATGCCCACCGGGAACGAGAAACGGTGGCATGTTCACTGATCAAGCAGGCACTGATTGCGGTGGTCGAATTGACGAGCAGGTCATCACTGCGTTCTCAAAGATTTTTGACGCAATACAAAACGTAAGGACCAGCAAGTCACCAAATGCTAAGCGCATACAAAACAATCCCGGACTGGATGAAGAGAAGAAGAGCACCGTCGTTGGTCTAACTTCTTTGGTAGGTAAGTACAGCAGATGGACACGAGAGTTTGTTGACGACGTATCTCCAGTTTCTGTCGCCGGAGAAATGCCAACAATTGACGAGATTGTTCTAGGACGAGAATTGGGTCCGGAAGAAAGATCTCTTCTTGATGGAGATGGGCTTGCGGCATATCTAACAGATCTAGGAATTTATCTATCAGATCCAGACATTCTAGAGAAAGCATCTGCAGAAGAGTTGCGTTCCATATATGACACGCTTTCTGATGCCGCCACAGCAGAAGCTGCTCGCATATCGATAAATCCACCACGAACCGAAGATGAGAAAAACATATCAGACGATATCAACTATGCCATCTATTCCGGTGTACAACGCCTTGGTGAAGTTCTAGGTGTCCGAACCCTAACACGTTCTCGCCCAGCAGAGGAGACTGACCCGTCGCTAAGCGTTAGAGAGATAGAGGGCACTCCAGAAGTTTCAGTGTTGTCAGAGGTATCAGAATTTACTGACACTCCCGACGGTATGCAAGCTCTTTTGTCTTCTGTAGAATTCCAAAGAGACGGATTATTAGCCGACATAACAGACATAGTTGGAAATTCCGCAGGCAACCCCACATCGACACACAGCGAAGTCGAAGCGTACTTCTCTGATCTAATAACTTTCTTTGGTGACAATCCAGAGCCAGATGAAATAGAAGAGAGAAACCTATTCGCCGCTTACTTTGAACTTCATGCAATTGTAGAGGCCGCTAGAGGAGATGATTTATCAGCAGACTTTATAAATGATCGACTTTCTAGAGTTAAAGAAAGTTACAGAAACGAAGTGTTCTTCAATGCTAGAAGAATAGCATCTGGAGAAATACCCGACTCCGGAAACATCAGCCAACAAACATTCACACAAAGGCAAGAAAGCAGAGCGTCTCAAATAATTAGAGACCTCGTTGTTGACCCTGATGTCCCGTCCGAGCTACCTGTCGAAGCTTATAGCTGGAGGAGCGCTCTAAAGACATTACGCAGACGACAGAAGGAGAAGGCAGAGAGAGTAATATCTTCAAGATATCCCAACGGTGAAAGACCGTGGGAGACCGACGGACCCGTCGGAGATATGTCTGACGCCGATCTCAAAGAGTGGACTCAATTGGCTTTGTCTCACGGGCACGACTTTGACGTTGCCACTTCCGACGATTACACTCTTCGTGTTACACCAATACTCACTGATATAAGAATAGACAAAGTTGGCGGTGCAAAGTCGGTAAGGGCTAATGGTGACTTCAGAGTCACTCTGCTGAAGAAGAACCCAGACGGAACAGAGACTCTACTTGCCGTAAGAGATGTCAATCCAGATGACTCGCGGACATACAGGAGACTAATCAAGTTTGATGCAAAGACTGGAAACGTAAAGAGCGTAGAGAACCAGTTCCTATTCTTGTCCAATCCAAAGATAACAGAAGCAGATTTACTGGCTACCGTAGACGAGGCCAATCTAGAAGACGCTATGCGTGCTTTCTCCACATTCTCAAAGGATGGAAATGCTGTCGGTATTCAGGGATACGATATTGCTGATCAGCTCAACTCACATGCCTTTACCTTCTACGCAGCGTCATCCAAGAGCGCTGTTGTTGAAGTCTATCCGGGAATTGACGGTCACTCAGTGTGGGGTCGTCGTGGATTCCGGCAGGATCCAACTTATGATCCCGATACGCTCGTTCAACTGAACGACAAAATGGCCAAGCTGGTTCAGGCATACGACAGAGATGACGGAAGTCCTGAAAGCATCATAGCGAAGGCGCTAATCAAAGACGATGTTCGCCACGCTAGGTTGGAAAGGATGGTACAGCCAAGCCTTAATGGAGAGTCAGCAGAAATGATGCCCGGACACGGAGATTTCATGCTCGCTCTTGATGGTCCCAATGGGGAAAAGAATTCCGTGGCCTTTGGGTACTTTATGGGTGACCGCATAGACTCTGACTCAAGCGGTAGACTCAACATATCTCCTTACGAGGTAACCCCAGAGCGCCGTCAGCAAATAATAGACGAGGTTGGTCAGGAAGCATTTGATGTGCTCACAGCAAAGGGCAGCGGAGCAGAGCAATACCTACCCGTGGACGTTCGCCTAAGTTATGCCACGGCACCGGTTGCTCACTATGATCCGTCAGGAATGAGACTTTCATCAAACCCAACAGACAAACTTCTCAAGGTAGATAGGGCACCAGACGGATCGATGAACCCAGTTGCAGAAATACGTTCAGCGCTTACACCAAATGGTGAAAGCTTTGTAAGAGTAGAGAATACATCAAATCTATCGCTAGATGATTCAGTTCGCCTCATGCGTCAAGGTGCACCACTGTCCGAGATACCAGATGAACACATTGGCGCAGCAATAATGGATGACATCGGTCGTGGCGATGAGTCTCGCTTTACCCCCAAGCTTCTCCCCGGAAACGCAAGCTCAAATGAAGTAATTGTTCTTGAAGACAAGCTTACCGGCCACAGATACGGCATAAAGGCCTATTACGATAACGCAATGGGAGTAGGTGAAGTTCACTCAGAGGTTGCTGGATATCAGCTTGGTGAAGTTTTTGGATTTGATGCGCCTGCGCTTAGACTCATCCAGCCCAACAGATCAACGTCAAGCGACAATGAAACACCGGCTGTGCTAATTCAATTTGCACAAAGTTTCTACTCAGATGCCGAAGGAATGAGCAATACAGTTCCATACGCCGACAATATGAAGCAGATGAGAGACACAACCAGTGCCTTTACTGTAATTCAAATGTTGGGACTAGATGTCATTTCTGCAAATCCAGACAGAAACCCCGGAAACATTATGCTTATAGGTCAAGACGTTTATCCAATTGACCACGGTCTCGCATTCAGCCAGCCAGAAATTTCAAGATCGATAAATCTGGGAGTTCCCCTCCCCGAAGAAACAGTCATCGCAAACATGACAGATGATGAACTAATAACAACATTTGCCTACAAGTTTGCAAATCACGGAGATGCTCGGTTTGCTAACCCATACGGAACAGTGTTCAAAAAGTCTACCCCTGAAGAAATTTCAGCTGGTCTTGACAGATTGATAAACACTCTCAGAAATAACAACAGAGATGATGTCAGAGAAACCATACAAGACATGGCAGAGGAGTTGGAGGCTACCGGAAAGTTTCCAGAACAGGCTGCTGCTAGAAGAATGTTGGAATCTCTAGAGATGCTTGATAGACTTTCAGAGATAGACGATGATTCAGCGACTAAACTGAAAGATCTCCTGTTAAAGGCTGTTGACTACTCGTCAAATACGAAACTTAGGTAAAGGAAAGACAATGTATTACATCTACAACGACAGAGTGGCAATAAAGTCAGAGCCGGGAAGGCCTGCTGTCTTTACGTACCTAAAGCCGAACGAAGCCGATGCCACGTTCCTCATGTACCTAGCCAGAAGAAATATGTCATCTATTATTCAGAGGCCTTCAGCGTCCCCAACAGAAATAAAGAAGATGAGAGATCCTATCGACAAAGAGGTGCTGCGTATGCAGGCTGGATACTCCCCAACGCAGGCAGAGCTTGAGTCTATGCCCATTACCACCATTGCTGCGGTATTTGGACAAAACCACAAGCAGCACAAGGTGGACGAGAAGAAATACAAGGACTTTGTGGACGCTGTTGACACCTACAACACCAAGCAGAGGCTCAGGCAGACCCAGTTCTCCTCAATGTCCAAAGAAGATGTGGTCACGTTTATTTTGACATTCCCCATGAACAGAGAAAAACTTGACGCACTTATGCATTCGATTGCTAAGCTTTGGGGCAAGTCACTAACCAGCAGTGGCGACTATGCTGTTGATACGTTTGACGATCAGTTTTTATTCTCTGCTTTTTCCATACTAAAGGGCTTTGAAGAATCTGGAGACCCCTCCACAATTGATAAACTAATAGAGTTGACCGATTCGTAAAGGAATAGATATGGCCAAGGATCCACTAGCTGAACAAACTGTACCGACGGAGAAGATGGCTAAGCAGCTTTCTCGTATTCTCGGTTGTTCTGGTGCCCACAAGAAAGAGAACGGATGGGGGCCGTGCGAGTCAGATGATGATTTACGCCGTCTAATCAGAATGGGAAATCCAGCATTTAGAGAGTGGAAGAAGCGCCAAGAAGAGAAGAAGCGCAAGGTCAAGGGGCTTGAGTATAAGTCCGATAAGCCAAAGGACAGCTTCAACAGCAGAAAAGAAGCAGAGACGCAGGGAAAGCGGCTTGGTTGTAATGGGGCACACATGGTACGTCAGGGCGTCTGGGCGCCGTGCAACACACCAGAAGAGTACAACGCCGCAAAGGCCCATGCCAATGTTGGTGGTTCTCAAGCACTAAGACGATCAGAGTCTAACAGAAAGCGGTTCGCTAAGGACAAGGACTGGGAGAAGCTTAGAGAGCGTGGTGTTCGTGGCATTGAGACTATTGACGGCGGTGGTCTGGTTTCAGCAAAGTCCGCTAATGCTTCAGATAGCTTTACGCCCACGAAGGGCATGATTGCTGATGCCAAGCGTGGACTAGACTGGCGCAAGGAGTTTGGCCGTGGCGGAACCGCTGTGGGAATAGCCCGTGCTAGAGATATTGTCAATGGAAGGCAGCTACCGTACAAGACCGTCAAGCGAATGAAAGCTTTCTTTGATCGCCACCAGAGCGACTCAAAGGCGTCGGGCTTTAGAAAGGGCGAGGCTGGCTACCCAAGCAACGGGAGAATTGCTCATGCCCTGTGGGGCGGTGACGCCGGATATACTTGGGCCAAAGATATCGTAGAGAGAGTAGAGGGCGCAAAGAAGGAAGCGTTTGTAGAAATCGAAGTAAAGAAAGACCTTGGTCCCAAGACCCCTGCTAAGCCATCAGAGAGAATTAGCGGATCTTCCACAAATAAGCCCGGATCTGCCTCTGGCTCAAAAAACAAGATAAAGCTAAGCCCAGCTATTGAGGCCTCACTTGCCGATAAAGTCAAGAAGCACAATAAGCGCATGAAGAAGAGAAATAAGCCAAATCTCATGGTTTCGACTCCCACCCTTAAAGCGGTGTGGCGCCGTGGCGCTGGTGCGTTCTCACAGACACATCGCCCCAAGATGGGCAGACAGCAGTGGGCAATGGGTAGAGTGAACGCTTTCCTACACTTGGTTTCTTCTGGCACGCCAAAGAATCCCAAGTATACAACCGACAACGATTTACTCCCTTCAGGCCACAAGCGAAGCTCAAAGAAGAAGGGGTGATTGTGGAAAGCGTGCCGCCAATTGCGCAAGTGGTGTGGATAGACTCTTTCTCAATGGAGGACGATTGGACAGAGACTGGAGTAGATATACCAGCTCGGTTAATCAATAGTTCTGGGTACGTTGTAAGTGAAGACGAAGACTACATTGTCTTAGCGGCATCTTACGATCCATATAGCGGATGCTTCTCTAACGCAATCGCAGTTCTAAAACGGTGCATTCTGGCTAAGCACGAAATAACTGGGTAGTATTACTCGGTATATACACAGGTGTAAAAATTTCTGAGTTTAATGAAATAATACCCTGTAGTTCATGTCATTTGCTTTACATTGTTGTTAGTATAGATATCGACTGGTGGCGATCCCAATTTTAAGTCGCCTGTCATTACAGCATATGTTCAACAACTTAAGGAGAAGCAAAACATGAGCTTTGATGAGGGTCGACTTAACGAGCTCCAAGGTGCTCTAAAGGCCAAGATGGCCGAGCAGCAGGAGATCGCTGATTCGATTAAGATGGATGGCAGCACTCTCGTTGCCGAAGATGGTCAGAAGGCTGCTTTCCAAGCCAACATGACCGAGATCAAGGAGCTCAAGGGGCTCATTGACGACATGAAGTCACTCCGTGACATTTCAGCATGGTCCTCAGAGGCCGAGTACAAGTCAGTCGCCGCCGAGGTTGCTGCTGGTGTTGAGCGCGAAGTTGCTCGGGCCGGTTCAATCGGTGAGGCTTTCCTCAACTCAGCTGAGTTCAAGTCACTTCAGGGTGGCCGTGCGGGCGCAACAATGCAATCGCCATTCGTCACGAAGTCACTTGAGCAGAAGGACGTATACTCAGGCCTCCCCACCGGCACCCCCGGTGAGTTCGGTCGGATTGAGCGTGACGGCATTGTCCCACTCGCTCAGCGTCGTAGCCGTGTTCGCGACCTGTTCCCAGCTCGCACCACCACTGCTGCTGTCATTGAGTACTTCCGTCAGACCGGCTTCGTCTCAGGCGGCGGCTGGAGCGGCAACAACGCTTCAGTAGTCCCAGAGTACTCAGGTGGTCAGTTCGGCGCCAAGCCACAGTCAACGATGACCTTCGTTGGTGAGCAGGCCCCCGTCCGCACCATTGCGCACTGGGAAGCCGCCCACCGGAACGTCCTCGCTGACGAGCCACAGCTCCGTTCGATCATCGACAACGAGCTTCTTTACGGCCTCCGCCTTCAGGAGGACGCTCAGATCCTTTCAGGTACTGGCACTGGTGAGGACCTCAACGGTATCCTCAACACCTCAGGCATCCAGACCTACTCATGGTCATCAGGTTCAACATCACCTGTTGCCGACACAAAGGCTGACGCCCTTCGCCGCGCTGCTACGCTTGCGTACCTCGCCTACTACGAGCCAACCGGCATCATTGTCCACCCATCAGACTGGGAAGACATTGAGCTCACCAAGAACTCGCAGGGTACATACCTCCTTGCGATGTCGGTAGCTTCAGGCGCTGACGCCCGCGTCTGGCGGATCCCCGTCATCGACACCCCCGCCATCGCTGAGGGTACCGCCCTCATCGGTGCGTTCGGTACCGGTGCCCAGCTCTATGACCGCGAGTCAGCTTCGATCCGCGTCTCAGAGCAGCATTCAGACTTCTTCGTCCGCAACGCCATCGTTGTTCTGGCCGAAGAGCGTCTCGCTCTCGCCGTCAAGCGGCCTGAGTCATTCGTCAAGGTCACCTTCGACGCCGCTCCTTCCTGATAGAGCAGCGTCGTCTGAACTAGACGACAACTAGGCGAGTGCCCCCGGCTAAGGCCGGGGGCACTTACCGTTTTACGCTATGATAAAGTATGGACAATCTGGAGAAGCAGTTCAATTCCATAGTTTCAACCATAGACGTAGAAGATTTCTCTCTGTTGATAGACATTGAAGAGAAGACATCGCAGGGCCTACTTTACCTAATTCGATACTTGACAAGCTGCGGTGGAAACATATCAAGCATTGATCTTGATCTCATACTTGCCCTGCAGTCAATATTAAACAACTCCGACTTTGATTACACTTTCGAGGAAGCAGAGCGCGTCCTAGCCGTGGGGAGCGAAATGTTCCTGCTAACCGTCGTCAGCGATCAGCAAACTGTCGAACAGGTTGAGCTTGGTTCTCACTCTCCAGCACTGGCGTTGTTATATGATGACTACGATCTTACGCTGAGCTCAAGCATAACCCTCAGCAATATGAACGACGCCAACTATATCAACAATGAGACGCTACCATCTCTTTCGCTGTATGGTCACTGGGAAGACTATGCTGTGGCCGTCGTGCGTGGCATATTGGCTACAGGCACGACGGAGCGACGAACAGATGAACTCCATGCATACGTATCTCACTCTGAGCCACGTTTCACACCGGATATCGCCTTCATGGACTTGCTAGATATACTCGGGCAGACTAAACTACTCACTACGACAGTTAGCAGCAAAGGGATTTCATACGTCAGACTAAAGGTACCAGCGGCAGGATTTTTTCTAGTCTTTTCTGGCAACCACGACGAAGCTTACAGGCTTTCTGAAATCACGAGTTGATTTCCGGAGTGTACTCAGGTATACTCAAGTCACACGAAATAATTGTGATCTCAAGAAGACTTAACAACTTTATAGTTGTGGTCTTCCATAGAATACGTAAATCCCCAATAAACCAGCGGACACGCTTCGCCGCTTAGACGCAAGGAGAAGAAAGCAAATGGAAAACATGCCACGAATCAGTGACGAGACGGCTGCCTCATACGCAGATAAGATGCCCCCGTGGGGCTTCAACGGCCTAGGGTACGTTACGTACAAGCGCACTTACGCTCGTCCATTTTTCGATGACAACGACAATGTAATCCGAACCGAGGAGTGGCACGAGACGGTCCAGCGGGTCGTCAATGGCGCTCAGGACATTGGTGCCGATCTTTCCGAAGAAGAGGCCCACCGTCTATATGATTACATCTTCAACCTCAAGGGCAATGTCGCTGGTCGAATGTTGTGGCAGTTAGGCACTCCTAACAACAAGCGTCTTGGCGGCGACAGCCTCGTAAACTGCTGGTTTGTTGATATTAATCAGCCATCAGATTTCTCTTGGGCCGTTGAGCGACTCATGCTTGGTGGCGGCGTTGGCTTCTCATGTGACAAGCCAGAGCGTCTTGGCGTAGTCCGACCAGCTTGGGTTGAGCACATCGACGCAGACGACTCAGACTACATAGTCCCAGACAAGCGCGAGGGCTGGGGTGAACTCATCAGACGAGTTTTTGAGTGCTACCTTGGCGATGACAATAAGTCAAACGTCATGCGCTACGCCACGCATCTGGTCCGGAAGGCTGGGACCCCAATCAAGACATTTGGTGGTACTGCCTCCGGCCCAGAGATTCTCATTGAGGGTGTCGAAAAGATCTGTAAGGTTCTTGACGGTGCCGTTGGTCGCGAGATGACTTCAGTTGAGGTTCTTGACTGCATGAACATCATTGGCTCCATTGTGGTTGCTGGTAATGTTCGCAGAAGCGCCGAGATTGCGGTCGGTTCCATCGATGACGAGGGCTACCTCATGGCTAAGCGCTGGGACTTGGGCAACATCCCAATTGAGCGTGCCATGTCGAACAATACGGTATTTGTCAACGCCGAGCAGATGAAGAACATGCCAGAAATGGTGTGGGAGGGGTACAAAGGCAACGGAGAGCCATACGGTTTCTTCAACCTTGAGGCATCCCGTGAGTTTGGTCGCACCGGCGAGCATCGCCCAGACCCAACAATCGTTGGAGTAAATCCGTGCGCTGAGATTCCCTTGGCGCACCGAGAGTCCTGCAACCTTTCTGAGGTATATCTGCCGATGATTGAGTCTAAGGAAGAGCTGATCGACGTTGTTCAGCTTCTCTACAAGGTTCAGAAGGCTGTAGCAGCCCTCTCATACCTAGACCCAACATCTGACAAGATTACTTCAGCAAACATGAGGCTGGGTCTTGGTGTTACCGGAGTTGCGCAGGCAATGGACAAGGTTGATTGGCTTGACGAGGCTTACGTAGAGCTTCGCAAGCTTGACGCCGAGTGGTCCGAGAAGCACAACTGGCCAGAGTCAGTTCGTCTCACGACGATCAAGCCCTCGGGCACGCTCAGCCTGCTCCCCGGCGTAACGCCCGGCGTTCACCCCGGTTTCAGCCAGTACTTCGTAAAGCGGATGAGAATGTCCGCTCACGATGTTCTTGTTGATTACTGCAAGGGCAAGGGCTATCACGTGGAGCCGCTCCGCAACTTCGACGGTTCAGAAGATCACAGGACCGTGGTTGTTGAGTTCCCATGTGCATTCCCAGAGGGTACCATTCTTGCTGAGGATATGTCTGCCATTGAGCAGATGGACCTCGTTCGCAAGCTCCAGAAGGTATGGGCAGACAACTCCATTTCGGTTACTGTCTACTACCGTATGGAAGAGCTTGAGGATATCAAGGCGTACCTTGCCGAGCATTGGGCAGAGATGAAGTCAGTAAGCTTCCTGCTACACAGCGAGCACGGCTTCGATCAGGCCCCAATGGGTGAGATATCAGAGGAAGAGTACGAGGACATGCTCTCAAAGACCCAGCGTCTGGGAGAGCGTCTGAGTGGCTCAACCCTCATGAGCGACGACGATTTCGATGCTGAGTGCGTGACTGGGGCCTGCCCAATCAGGTAAGCATTATAGCACAACAAGTTTCGCTGCGTCGCAAACTTAGGGGTTAAGGTATTACTTGTACCGGCAGGACTAACCCCGAAGGAGGAAGATTGTAGGTATCGGCCAAAGGGCCGGTGGCTGATAAAACAATCAGGTATCTGGGTGGGGTCCGGGAGTGCCGGGCCCCACTCAATTTTTACAGAATCCTTGTATACTAAGATATGCCGAGCCTAAGCGAACTCCATCATAGGAAAGTATTCGTTGATCTAAGGCACTTGGCTGACTTTGTAAAAGTAGCTGGAATTTCATCTGTATTTCCCAAAGAGCCAGATGGTAAGGTCTCTCTAGCCTTCGCTCTAGCCATGCTCTGCGGCGCAAAGCAGAGTGATGCTTCTGACGATTTCCAAGATCTTCTTGAAGCCGTGCCCGGTCCATATGTACCTAGATTTATATTGTGCTGGGACACTATTGAGCTTGAGGTACAGCAAGATATAGTCGAATGGTCAAGAAGCGTAAGCGAGACTGAAGTGGTTGACAAACTTCGATCTATGTCAGCCGAGATAGAGCATTCGCAAATATTATAAGATCGGCTTGACGGGAATTCTACGCCCGACTAGAATAGTAGAATGAAGCACGAGGCAAGATGGAATACCCACTACGCCCTGCTGAAACAGTACCAAAAAAGGTACGGGGATGCATTGGTTCCAACAAACCATGTTGAGTTTCTTGACGATGGGTCAGAGGTAAACTTGGGAAGTTGGGTAAGCTACATGCGGACACGGTATAGAGAAAATAAGTTGCTATCAGATCGGGTGTTACTTCTAGAGCAAGTTCCGACATGGAGCTGGGGTCCGGTTAGGCCCGGACCAAAGTCCAGAGATCGACTATCTGAAAGAAATGCTCAAATTCTCCAAGACAGGCAAAGTGGTAAATCTTTATCTCTTATAGCAAAAGAGTACGGAGTAAGTAGGCAAAGAATTCATCAAATACTAAAGGATCTATCGTAATGTCAAAAAACACAGAATGGGAAAATCTTATTAACAAAATGACAAATCCACAGACATCTAGCAAGACACAAAATTCAATTTCAGTTATAAACGCCGTATTCACGCTGGCGCTGTTCAACGGCTTAACTGCCCTTATGCTTATGCTTGGCAACATGATAGCCGTTAATGCTTGGCCTGAGTTTGATGCAATTTCCCCCGGAATTGGATACCGAGATGCATACCTAATCTCACTTGTTATCTGGGGATGGTCAATCCTGAGAGCGGCGATATTCGGTGCAATTGGCGCCACCATGATGAGCAGGTCAAACCGATGAAGCTGATGCCAGCACTATACTGGGAAGATTACGCCGCAGATCAAGTTGACAGAATCTTCTCGTATAACGTAAATTCAGATTTGTCCTCATTGGAGATGATGAGAAACCTTATGGACGAGATCATATCCAATTTCTTTATCTCGGGCCAAGAAATGACCGATCAGGAATACTGGCTGAAGATGGCAGCAATGTCAGCATCCGTAAATATGGTGAAATTGAGCTCCAACGAGGTTACCACAATTCTGATCAAGAAGCAGAGGGACTACGGTCCTGAGAACATTGCAAGATTTGGCCTCACCGGGATCATAATCCGGATGCACGACAAGATCGCACGTCTTGAGAATCTCATCAGTTCAGGCCAGCGAGCAAACAACGAGTCAGTTCAGGATACCTTTATTGATATTATCGGGTATTCGGCAATTGCACTAATGTGGATGAATAATCAGTTCTTGACGCCGCTCAGAGAAGCCTGATAGTAATCCCCAACAAACCTCAAAATGCGGTATTCTATATAAGAACACTATTCGCAAACAGGAGACGAAATAGTAGTACCAGTTGACATTGAAGACAGAGAACGTCCAGCAGACGAGGACGAGGGTGGCAACAGGGTTTCCCGTGCAGCCAGAAGGGCTGGCAGGGCTGTTGGCCGAGCTGTGAACCGCTTGCGTCGTCGCCGTAACCGTCGTTAATAATCACTAATTCAGCATCTCTTGTAAGGAAATACTATGGCTATTGTTACTGTTTCTGAAGTCGAAACGTACATGGATATATCGTTTTCCAACAAGCAGGAAGATGCTGCTCAAATCATAATTGACGGCCTTCAGTCAGAGCTTGAAGCATACCTCAACAGGCCCGTAACCCAAGGAACATACACAGAAACGTACAGAGTTCCAGAGGTCGGCAGGGGATATTCCGACACTAACTACTATTACAACTACGCTACAGATAGCGTTACAAATGTATCAAGTCCGGGTGTCATTTACGTTCCCACGTTTACGCTGTATCTTCAGCACAGTCCGGTAGTCTCTATTTCGTCACTGACTGTAACGGCTTCTACCCCAAATGCCACCCCAATTGTGCAGAATGTAGAGCGAGACTACATTCCCAGAACGTATGGAGTAGACATGTACAACGCCTACGCCAACGATCAAATTGACATAACGTACACTGCTGGACTTGATGGAGAAAACATCAAGGTCTTCAAACTACTTATCCTGCGTGCCGCAGCCAGAGAAATGCAGAACATGTACGATGATACAGTTGGTCTCAAAGACTTAACCACTCGCAACATTGCTCCACTAGAGACCGGATTTACCGACAGAGAGCTTGCAAGCGTGCGCCGACACCGCAGAGTGAGGGTGTCGTGATATGCCCTTACGCATAACAATTAATGTAGATGCAGATAAACCAAAACGCCGTTTGTCGGGTATGGCTCGCCGTATGACAAATTTCAAGCCTGTATTTCGATGGGCGTTCAAGGAGCTTCAGCTTGCCCACAGGTTAAACTTCCAAAGCAGGGGCGCTGTTAGTGGTCGGGTGTGGGCACCTCTAGACCCTGAGTATGCCGCATGGAAGCTTGAGAATTATGGCGCCAACGGTATACTTGTCCGCACTGGAGAATTACAGCGAAGCTTGACTTTCGACAACGCTCGTGGAGCGGTCAGAGAGATCAGAAGAACTAAGGCACGCTTTGGTACAAGCATTCCATATGCAAGGTTCCATCAAACTGGGACACGCAATATGCCTGAGCGCCCACCCATCGTAAACCCAGAGGTTCTTCAGTCTCGCCTAGCGGACAGAATGGCAACGTACATTGTAGAAGGCAGAGGCGTAAATAGAGCCACTGGGGCGTTCAGAAGGAGAAGTTTCTAATGCAAATGTCAGGCGCAAGACTAGCCAAGAGTTACGTGTCGAACTATCTAGCAAACGACATGCCCAGCAGGATATTGGGCTACAGGAACGCATGGAATCTCAGCAGCACACAGCTGCCTGACCCTGTTCGTTACCTTTCATACGAGCCATTTGCGCTAGACAAGTGGCCAACCATAATCACTCTGGTCATGTCGACAACAGGAATGGAGAGGTCTGACTACACTTACTCTGCGGACCCGGTTTACCGAGTGAGTTATGAAATGAGAACATACGTATGGGTCAGAGCAAGCGGTGCAGATGTTGTCACCGACCAACGAGACAACCTGACAATGATTGTTCGTGAGTCACTAATGGACGGCCCGTCACTTTCAAGCTACGACAGTACAGTCCCATGCTCGCCCAAGATCGATGAATCAACAATACAGGAAGAGTTCTCAGACCTCACCCTAATCAAGGGAGAGCGTTTGCTCGCTGGCGCATATGTTAGCTATGATTTATCGCTAGAGGAGACAATTATCAGAGAACCCTCCGGAATAATGCTTTCCAAGGAAGCTACGGTAGAAAAACTACCCATTACCCCGAACGCCCCAACTCGCGTTTCTGCGGTTGCTGGAGACACTCAGGTAACTCTTGGCTGGAAAGAGTCAACATGGAATGGTGGAATATACGAAGTGTCTGGTTATCAGGTGCAGCAGAGTGAAGATGGTGGATCTACTTGGACCACCACGATTGCCGACACTGGCTCCGTAAATCCGACCTACACCGTTACAGGCCTCACAAATGGGGAAACTTACAGATTCCGAGTTGCTGGTGTAAACAATGCTGGAGTAGGGGCCTTCTCAAGCTCCTCGCTACCTGCCACACCTAGCGACTAATATATAGATATGGCTACAGCAACAAGATGGGGAGGGTTCAGACCGGATCCGTATAACCCCGACGCAGTTGACGCAGACAATGACGGCATTGTTCAGGAAGGTACCCTCTTTGAGAGGCCAGTCGGCACACGTTTCATAAATCTTGACGGCACCGAGCTGTCAGAAATGATATCTGGCACAAACCTTACCGACATTAGCGGCTTGCAGATTGTAGACCGTGACGGAAAGAGGGTAGACTACCGTCCTTCGTGGAGTCAGGGCGTGCTATCAATCGGGCAGCGATTTGGCTCACTTGAGGATCGGGGACTTCTCTCAGTGGGCCAGTTGACTGGCGTTGTTGCCCCACCCAAGAAAGCAAAAAAGATAGATGTTCCTGTATCTGAAATTGCGCAAACATTTAGCGATAGCGAGCTTGCTGAGCTTAGATCACTTTATCCCGAAATCTTTGACAGCGATGGGAATTTAATTCGCCCATTCAACCCAATGGAGAGGGTCTACGGTTTCGAGGGAGAGGCCAAAGAGCTGATACGTGGAGCAAAGTCGTGGAAAGACGTTAGAGAAGCACTCAAGGGTAAGACCATCATAGCTTATGACTATGAGACAACCGGGTTTGTAAGCGAGGGTGGTCGTGCTGTTCAAATCGGTGCAGTAAAGATAGTGGATGGCGAAGTTGTAGATAGGATAAATATCTACATGGACCCGGGCATTCCCCATTCCAAGTGGAGTGATTTCTCTAGAGATAATCTCAAGAACGCTGATGGTGAGTTGATTACCCCAGAAATGGTAGCCGGTTGGCCATCCACCAAAGAGGGCCATGAGCGCTTTGTTGAATGGATTGGCGGCGGTGAGTTCTACACCATGGGACACAACGCCTTTACATTCGATGATCGCCTACAAGAGATTGAGTTGAACGCCGCAGGAATTGAGGGATTTAATCCAGCCGGAAAGCTAGACACCCTGTCTATTTCAAGAGATCTAATCGACACAAAGGCAGAGGGGGCAATATCGAAGCGACATACGTTGGGCGCTCTGGCTGAGGCTTTTGGTATTGAGCTGGGAGACAAGGCACACACAGCAGACGCTGACTCAGAAGCCACTGGCAAGCTCCTATACGCATTACTGGATTACGCCGAAGAGCAAGACCTTCCCGTTGACCTTATTGAGCCAAACAAGAACGAGCCACGGTATGAAGAAATGCGGCAAAAGTATGAGGCTGATAAGGCAAGATATGACGAGCTGATGCGCATCCACGACACTGTAAAGAAAAGCATAGACGACCGAAAGCGGATACAGAGAGAAGCAAGTCGTACCGGAGTAGACCCAAGACCGGCTTCACCACAGATGGTGGAGGAAACTGAAGATATTATTGGCCCTGACAAGATGCGACCAATCAGACGCTCGGTTGACGAAGTTATGACCGGCGTAGATGATGGAAGTGTTTCTGTGTCTACCCAAACGGACAAGAAGACAGTTACAGTAAATAGCCACGGAACCGATGTAGAAGTTCCTTTGTACATTGACGATGACGGAAACGTGGCTGAACTCAGCGAGCAGGGAGAAGAGCTCCTGACCAACTTGTCTAGCGTTGGTAGATCGATACGAACTAGGGCTCAGCGCTTATGGATGGGGACGCAGGAGGGCAAAGATGCTCTTCGTCTACAGGACGCACTCAACAGCGAAGAGAGAAGAAGAAGCGCTGCATTGTCTGATCTTCTGCAAAGAGAAGACAGAATGACGCTAGACTTCGCATCTCGTCTTTTTGGTAGAGACATTCTAGATATAGACGACCTAGATGACTCAGAGCGTGACATGCTTATTTCTGCGCTGAATACGGATGTTGGCTTTGACTCACAGGGCAGAAGGCTTCGTGTTGAAATACGTGAAGCAACAGAAGCGTATAACGACATAATGGAGCAGAAGTATGTAAACCTAATGCGCATAAGAGCATTGCAGAAAAAGGCCATAGTTCAGACTCTATACGGAAGACCCAACAGAGATGACGGGTACGTACGCCGAGGTAGAGAAGACCTAGAAATTCCAGCGACTTACAGAATATACCTACCCAAGTCCGTTCCGCCGGAGGAGAGAGAAGCAGTCAAGCTCAGGTCGCAAGCAGCAGTAGAGGACTCAATAAAGTACACGATGACCCTCTTGCCCGAGACATGGCAACAAAGACTAATTGATGAGATAGGGATTTCTGGCAAAAATCTACAGGTTCAGATATTTTCGCCAGATTCACCGAGCCTTCAGGGTGCCACCGGACTCTTTTACAAGAAGCCCGATGGCACATACGTAATTGCAGTCTCGTCCGAAATAGCGGACCCACAGAATCCTGTACAAAGAAGAGCGCTACGTCGTGTAGTTGGTCATGAAATCATGCACAGCATGGAAGACGCAATACCCGAACTTGCTGTTGTGCGAGATGCCTTGTTTAGCAAGCGGGCGAGAGACGCTGGCCCTGACGGGCTAAAAGAGCACGATAATACCGCACTAATGCTTGACGACGACTTCTCAGACCCATACAGTGGAGTAATTTATGGTGGAGATGATATTCACTCAGAAATATTTACTACTGGATTTGAACGGATATTTCTACCCGCAGAATCGCAGCTAGATGTACCCGCTCCCGACCAAGAGCACAGTGACGTTGTTCTTGGCGTTCTTGCATCTATAGCAGGCAAAGACCGACCGGGCGCACTGAACGACAGAAGGCGGGCAAATCTAAACGCCCCCAAGACGCCGGGAGATCGACCAAGCCCTCGCTTGTCACCAAGCGTATCCGCAACTGACGATACAAAGTCAGTGGTAATGGATGCAAACAACAACCCGCTGGCTATCTCCGTCCCCGACTCACCCGAGTATCATGGCGTTTCCCCAACAGACCCCAGAGGGTTTGGCAATCCTAAGTTCTCAGAGTTAACACGCTTTGCTGAGGACAGAGATCAAACCGTTAGAGGCGTCCCAATATCGCCAGATGATCCAATGATTCCCGAAACCCTGTTCCACGTCTCAGTGAACGCACCAGCGGTGCGCAGAGAAGGAACATTGAGAGCTCGTGGATCGGGAGGCTTAGGTGGAGACTCAAGAGACGCTATCGTGTCAATGACAGTTTCACAAGATACAGCCGCTCAGCTGGAATCGGATATGAAGCTTATGACTCAAATATCACGGCAGGTTGACAACCCAGATGAGTTTGTTAGGCTCGCAAAGACAGACATGCAGAAGTACGGTGCGGACATGACAGCCGAACAAGAAGATAGACTCAGATCGGCTATTGAAGCTGATCCGTCTGGAGCATATAGAGCCTATTTCGTAATGCGCTCGTCGGTCGGCTCAAAGCCTAAAGATCCCATGTTTACCGACAATGCTACTGAAAGATTTGCCGAGATTGATCCTGATTCAATCGGAATAGTAAACGTACCAAAGTCTAGTCTTAAGACTGGAGCTATGGTCACAAACTTTGACGTTGGCTCTGGTTCACTTGATGAAATAAGGATTTACGGAGACGTAAATACTGCTTCAGTTGAAGGTATCGACGCTACTGATCTAGCGCCAGTAGATACAGACTCTTCAGATTTGACAGATCTAGCCAAGCAAATTATAAAAATGGACCAAGCGGTCAATGACCCATCTCTAGATATTCCCCTCATGGCTGACGAAGAGTACGTTTCTTTAGCTCAACGGGTTCGCCAAAGAGCGCGAGATATGCGAAGCAGAAACAGCAGAATTCGTGGTGCTCTCCTAAGTGACAGCAAGCTAAGCAGTTATGAAAGGTCTCTTACCAAGGACGGCAAGGCTCAGGTGGCTTCAACCGTTGCAGCTGGTAGAAAAATTAAAGAAAAAGTCGGAGGAAGAGCCGCAAGAATAGTTGCAGCTTCCCCTTGGCGTGATCCGAAAAACCACGAAAGAGCAAGAGTTTTAAGACTTAACATTGAAGAAGCCGCTAGAGCAGAAAGAGTTCAAATATATCAAGAGGAGTTAAACAAAATACTTGGTTTCATCTGGAGAGACATAGATGACCCCGCTGCGGTGGCAGAAAAAGAATATTTAATTAATAACTTTAACTCAATGGGAATCACTCAGGTAAACGGATATTTGAGGCACAGTGATTTTAAAACTTCAAATCCACAGTTCATAATCGACTACAGAAAGAACTTAGAACAAGACATTGAAGCCTTAATCCAAAACTACATAGATAGCGAAACCTACAGACCTGAAGCAACACAAAATATAGCGAATTCATTGAGAACGATAATGGACCGTGCCATACAGCACAATTATGACACCTTCGTTACACGCACAACTAGAGAGGGCGCCGCAATAGCAGAATTGCGAGATTTTAACGAAAGTTTAGGTGGGGGATACAACGCAACAATTGCTAGAGCAAGAAGGCAAGCAGTAACAGAAATAGTGAGGGAGATTGATCCCACATTTGGAACTGGCGAATTTGCTTTTGTCGACACATCACTACTCAGCGATGTAATTGGTGAAGAAGAAACACGCAAACTTCTAAAAGAAGTTCAAGAGTCCATACCTAAAGAGTGGGTAGATATAGTAAATGCGCGAGGACTGAGCTTGGGTGCGGGCAAGCGAGGGTACTATAGCGAAACCCAAAGGTATATCCAAATTTCTGAGCGATACGCAAATTCCCCAATTGAAGGGTATCTCCAAGTTCTAATACACGAGATAGGCCACGCTGTATCCGAAAACAGGTCACAAAAAGATGTCACGAAGGAATTCCCCGCAATCAAGGAAAGACAGGAAATGGCTTTCGCCTACATAGCCAGCGAGCACGAGAGACTCAAGGAACTCAATGGAGGAAAGTTTGAAACTTCAAAACTTGCAGATCTTTTTGGCGGGTCAAGATACGATGACGGCGAAATTACAGCAATACCAGCCGCATTAAACCCATCACACCTAGAGTCTTATTTACTTAAGACCTACCCGAGCGCTATGCCAGTTCCAGCAGACCGCAGACCAAACGGGAGCCAAGAGGTTGTCTCAATGCTTGCGGAGTATGTTTTTGGCGGAAACTTTACTGCTTTAGATTCGTCAGAATATAGCAACCCAGATGTTTTAAGCTTTGCTTTAGGTTTCCTAACGCTCCTTGGATCATCGGGAGTTGATCTTGATTCTCAGTAGAAAAAGGTATAAATTAGTATCATGAGCAAAAATGTCACATGGACAGTTGGTGTAGCAGGCAACGAAGATCTTTTCTCAAACGAGAAACGAAAGCTCACAAGAGAGCAGCTACAGGAGTCTTTGAAGAGAAATGGGTATTTCCGTATGCGCGGAGGATACCTGCCCCTATCCTTGTACGGGGGGTTAGATTACGATTCCACCAACCCGGTTCATCAATACTTTGCTTCAATTCATTACATAGTAAACGTATTGCACGGCACGCCGGTAATGGGCAAAAACAACACTCCACACCAGAAGATGGTTGAACTCATAACAGAAGAACTTGGTGAAGTTCCCGAGGATGCTTTGGTGGACTGATGGAATTCAACTGGAAATTCTTAGATAAAAATGATCAGCTCATGCTAGGCATGACTAAGCATTTACGGGGGAGGCTATCCAACGAGTTCAACACTTGGCTGAGAGGACTTCCTGAAACGGTTGACGTTACGACCATGGGCCCAAGGATCACCACCGCCAGCAAGGAACCCGTAGATATGTACTACTTGGCTGACTTTTACCTGAGGACAATACGCAAAACACGAGCCCCCAAGGTCGAAATGTCGGAAGATATCAGAAAGTCTGTAACGGGAAGAAGAATTAAAGGCTATATATACTGATTACACAGGCCGAAGTTACAGGAGTATCGTGAATTGTCGTGGTAATATATACCTGAAGGCATATGCACGTCTACCGCGAAAGCGGATGTCAATAATTATTGAAAAACAAGGAATTGGAGGCTAGAAAATGCCCGGAGTTAACATCACCACATCGGTTAGAACTGGTCCAGTAGGCGCCGGAGATATCGTTGCTGGTCAGTTTTTCGTTGTAGGTGAGACAGAGCGTGGACCAGTAGACGGCCCAACTCTACTTCGCAGCTTCGCTGATTATGTCACTTACTACGGCGACTACCAGAGCGAGAACCTCTACGCACACGTTAAGACCTACTTTGACGAGGGCGGCACCCGCTGCTACGTTCAGCGTGTAGCTGGCGTAGGAGCCAGCGCTGGATCACTCACACTTCTTGATGCCGCTGACGCTGCGTCAATGGTCATGACCGCCAAGACCGCCGGTGCGTGGTCCGAGAACCTCAAGGTTGAGGTTGTTGACGGCGACAATGCTGGCTACCGAGTCAAGTTCTACCTCAACGACGCTTTGATTTACACCTCTCGCGACCTAGCGAGCATTGCGGACGGAGTAGCAACCCTTAACGCTTCTTCCGTAAACCACCTAGTTGAAGTAGCAAGCGCAAACGCTTCAAATGACTACCCAGCCAATCTGGTCCCCACGCCAATCAGTGGTGGAGCAGACGGGCCTACGGTTACAACTGACCAGATTGTTGACGCATTGGACCTCTTTACGGCGAATCTCAACAGCGGTGCTGTTGCTGCCCCGGGTCGCAGTGGATCAACGGTATGGAACGGTCTTCGGGATCACGCCGCCGCAAACAACAGAGTTGCTCTCTGTGGCTTTGCTTCAGGCGCCTCACAAGCAACCGTAAAGGCTGAGGCTGCTGATTATGCCGCCGATGCATCAGCAAATCACATGGCGTTCTACTACCCACACGTAAAGGTAGACTCACCATCAGTTGACGAGCTGGCCGCTGGCACCTCAGCAATCACGAGCTCAACCCTAACTATTTCGCCAGAAGCTTACGTAGCAGCCGCCCGCACAAAGGCAGTGCAGGCCGCTGGTGGTCCATGGCGGGCAGGCGCTGGAGCAATCTCTTCAGCCGCTACCCTCCGTGGCCTAGAGGTTGACCTTACGCCAGCTCAGGCAAACCTCCTTGATGCCGCAAGAGTTAACGCCATCAAGACAGTAAGTGGTCAAATCAGAGTGTACGGCGCTCGCTCAGCCTCAAATGACGAGGCCAACTGGCGCTTTATCACCCTGAGAGACACTCTCAACTACATCGTATACGGCGTCGAAGAGCGCATGGAGCAGTTTGTCTTTGAGACAATTGACGGCAGGGGCAACCTGTTCGGCAACATGCGAGCCTCCATCAAGGCCTTCCTTGAGCCAATTCGCCTTGCCGGTGGTCTCTACGAGGCCTACGATGAGGATGGCAAGCTGGTCGATCCCGGTTTCAGCGTTGTGGTAGATAGCACTAACAACCCCACCACTCAGCTGGCCACCGGCTTGGTTAAGGCTCAGGTCGGCGTCCGCGTCTCAAGCGTTGCTGATCAAATTCAGATCACCATCGCCAAGAGCAACCTTACCGCACCAGTCATCTGATAGGAGATAAATAAATGGCAAAGGCAACACAGAGGCAAATTGTAGCTTCGATCACACCACGAAATGACCCCGGTCATTCGCCCGGTCCAGAGTTCGGAGTAAACAAGTACTTCGCTACCGTCAGCGGTGGCGAGATCAGCGCAGCAGTAGAGAAGGTATACGATGGCGGCGACCGCTTCCCTCAGGTACTTTGCGCTCCTGCTGAGATTGGTGACATCACTGTAACGAAGATGTATGACCCAGATGAGGACGGCCCCCGCCTTTCTCAGCTCCGTCAGCTCGTAGGCCAGACGTACTACGATGTTTACATCTTCACATTGGACTGTGATCTCCGTGTACCCGGTGAAGAGCGCGTTTATTCAAAGGCGCTCCTCGTCGGCCTCACTGAGCCTGATGGCGATGCCTCTTCTGGAACGCCTTCGCAGTTCTCGCTTACCTTCTCGGTAAGCACTGTAGCCTGATATCTCCGCCTCCACACCGCAACGGCCCGCCTTTATGGCGGGTCGTTGTGCTTTTCTAAAGCTGCTTGACAAGCGCAGTTTGTTGGATTAGGATATTCTCATGGATACTAACGACGACATTATCAACATCCCGTCCGCACAGGGCGCTACACCGAAGTCTTCAGCACAGGCTTCGTCTAAGAACATTTCCGTACTTGATAAGCTCAAGGCAGAAATTGAGAAGGAAGTAACTCGGCCAGAGGTTGAGATCAGCGTTCCGGAGCGTACTGGCGTCACTGTAAAGTTTTCGCCAAACATCACTACCGAGCAGCTCAAGTCTTGGCGCAGAAACGCAACAAATCGCAAGACTGACGAACTTGACTCTACTAAGTTCTCATGTTATGTGGTTGGTCAGACAGTAACCGGTATTTACTTTGACGGTGAAATCGTAACAGACGACAACGATATTCCCATCACCTTCGCATCTCCAGCAATTTTGGAGATGACCAATACCACAAAGCCGCTTCCTGACGCAATCCGCGCCTTTTATGGGATTGACCCCCACCTTGAGGCAGTTGCCCTGAAGATTCTGGACTTCGCTGGGTACGGCGACGACATTGACGCCGAGGACCCTACGAAGGGTTGGTAGAAAGGCTGTCGCACGATCCACGGATCATTAGTGCGGCCCGACTTGGGGAAGCCTTCCATACTGACCCAATACAAATTCTGAACTGTACAGACGATGAGTGGATCCTGAGAATGGCCGCTGCTCACGCTCTGTCCAGAGATCAGAAAGAGGCCGAAAGAAAGGCCAAGGCTCAAAGAGGTGGATGATTCCACCTCTTTTTGCTGTAAAATACCATGTAGAGCCTTAGGTCTTGATTGGAGTCGTGCGTGGCTAGGGAAAACTTAGATCTTGATATTGACGTAAATGGCGTAGCTACGAGCATCGCTCAGATTCAAGCCCTACGCACAAGCCTAAACGCTATATCCACAAATGCCATGCAGCTCTCTGAGCGGCTTGGTTCCATTACAGAAAATAGCGACAAATTAGATAATTCTGTAAATAAGAATAGCAGAACTTTAACAAAGCTAAATCGCTCTCTTAGGAGATTTCAGGGTGTCCTAAAGAGTGTAACTGGCCCAGTTATGAAGTTTGTTAAAGCTTTGGGCAAGTTTGGATTTATTGCTTTAGCGGGAGAAATTGCTTTATTTACCACAGGATTAGTGGCAGTAAAGCTTGCTTTAATAACAGGACGAGCAGCAGCTAGTTTATATAGCGTCGCACTAAAGGGCGTTGCTGTCGCCGCAGCATCTGTTGCCACTGCCGTGGCAACCGCAGCAGCAGCCCTACGTCAATTTAACGAAGTCAGCCTATCACCATACTTGGGTGGTGGACTTGCCGGAAGGCGGGCCGCAGCGAGAGGAACAAGAGGCCTTTCCCCATCCCTGTCGGGCCTATTGGGCGGCGAGGGCACCACGGGGGTTACCTCTTCCTTGATAAGGTCTGGAGTTGCTCCACAAAATATCAATAGAATTGCTGGCACGTTATTTGCCTTAAGTGGTGGAGACGTAACTGCTACAGTTGGCTTGGCTGGAGCAATAAATAAGGATGACTTTAAGGCAACCAAGAAAGCTATAGAAGGTGCCTCGGGGTTCAAAGAAGGATCTCTGGCTGGAGTCACAACTGTAGAAGGACTACTTGCCGCGCTTCAGGGAAATACTGTAGTTAAAGAGTCATTCCAGAACATTGGGCAAGAGCTTGCCAATACATTCATAGGAACTCTCAAAACAGAGTTTTCTACACTTAAGACATTTTTTGCTGACATAGGTGATCCGCTCCTAGAGCCTTTCCGCCAGTCGTTCATGCAGGTATCGAAGATAATCAAAGAAGACATGCTGTCGATTGCTGGAGTCATACAGCAAGCTGGCGCAGAGTCATTCGCCCCCACGCTAGTTTCAATTGTTGACTCAATTAGCGAATTCTTCAGATCTAACATAGTAGAGAACATAGAAAGCTTAGACACCTTTGCAGACAGCATTATAGACTTCTTTAGAGGTGTTAGAGAGTTCTTTGCCGACATAGGTGATGTTCTCAGGAGGTTTGAGCCAGCCGCAAATGTAGTCATTGATATGTTTAGGGCCATGGGTGATGCTGCTGGCGGTAGAGGACTATTTGCTGGCTTTAGCGATTTGGTTGTCGCTAATAAAGATGCATTTATTCAGTTTGGTACATCAATTGGCAATGTAATTGGAGCTATATTTGATTTGTTCAAGTCTGGAAACAGCGCGTTCTTTAATCGACTTGATTCAATATCCAAAACCTTTGATTCCATAGCGACAAACTTTATTCCAATGATTGGCAAGCTACTTGATTCCTTCACACCGCTATTTGAAGCTCTTCCGGGAATAATAGCTGACTTGTCAAAAGCATTTACTCAGTTTGCTCCCGTCCTTAAGGGGTTCATGACAATACTCGCTGCATTTGCTACAGCAATAGCTAAAATTGCCTCAGTGTTGGGCGGTCCATTGCTAACAGCAGTTTTTGCTTTATCTGCATTAACCAAGGTTTTAATAATGTCAGTCGGGGCAATGAAGGCATATCAAGGTTTTGCAGGTTCTTTGGGCAAATTTCCCGGTGTAAATGCTCAGAATTTAACTAGGGCCGCAGGTGCTGGCCTCATAGGGTACGGAATTGTTGATGCACTAGCGATACAGTCCGGAGGAGGTTTAGGTGCAGGACTTTCAGCGGCTGCTGGAACATACATGTTGTCCAAGAATTTGCGTTACGCCGGTGGAGCTGGTGGTGCCGCTGCTCTTGTGGGGGGCGCAATAAGCGCACAACAAAACGGAATTGGTGTTGGAAATACTATTTCAACAGTCGGAGGCGGGGCACTTTTGGGCGGAAGCGCACTTGCTGGATTTGGTGGAATGAGTGCGTTGGCCGCAACAGGAATCGGTGCAGTAGTTGGCGGTCTTATCCTAACAGGCATGACTATATGGAACGTCAGAAACAAAGATCACGCTGCTAACGTAATGGCCGATGGTCTTGAAATGTACTTTGAAGAGTTCGCAGAAGCCGGAAAAATGACTGCAGAAAAATTCTTTGAAGGATACAATCTTCAAAAAGATATGCAAACCGCCATGGCCGCTGGCGCTGACACAAAGGAGTTCCAGAAGTTTATTGATACCTACAGTGGTATGCTTAGCGACCTAATCGGTAAAGACATAAATGACATGGACCAAGAGAGACTTGAGGCATTAATCCGCGAGCGAGGCATTGAAGCGGAGGCCATTGAAGCTGTCACCAGCGCATCAAGAATCTACCACGACAACTTAATGATACTAGAGAACGCTACCGGAAAAACAGGGGAAGAGCTTCTTCGTTTCGCTGATGCAATAGGTGTAGATCTGTGGAACGCCATGAGTAACGCTGTAAACATGACAGTAATGCTCACAGCTGATCTAAACCGCATAGACAGAACAATGGGCATACTGCCCGACATAGAGTCAACCTCACTCTTTAGGACGGAATCTGCGGCTTCAACCAATGCCGCCCTAAACGAGATGATGAACGCTGACTCACTTACTTCAGATATGGTGAGCGCGTTTGTAACTCAGGCAACTAATTTAGAAATAATGCGTGGTGCCGATCCAATTGCCGCTGCATTTGGTCCAATATCTGAGCTACTTAGACTAGGAGCACGCGAAGGCAGAGAAGACGTATCTCGTGTCGGCAGAGACCTGTTGAGAAGCCAGATAGACAGTATTGTTGAGGCGTCAGGTGGAGCATTAAGCGCAGATGAGCTAACATCGGCCTATGAGCAAAAAGCGTTTGAAAACGAACTCGGTCAAAGAATTAGGACAATTACCGGAGGCGAGGCAGTACAGGGTCGGATACGAGCAATGGATCAAATTGAATCAGCCTTGGCTTATAGCTCCTCCATGGACCCACGAGAGCGTATCAACATTCTGAGGGCACGCTATGGATCAAGCATGACTGCAGAAGAGCGGCTTACGCTTGGTGGCATAGAGCGAGGAGCATTTGCTGGTGTAGACGAAGCTGTATTAAATAAGGAAATTTCAACGCTTCTTGCAGAGTCTCAAAGCATCAACCTTGGCCAAGAGCAGCTTGCCGCAGACCAGCTCGTTGAGCTAAGAAGAATTGCTGAGAACACCAAGCAGGCTACTACAATTATGATAAATGGTGAAGAAATACCAGTTGGGGAAAGAACAAGCACGGTACTTCCAAATAGCAACGGCGTTACCGTAACAACTCAGTCCACAACAGGTGGAACAACTCAAGGTGGAGCTCCATAATGGCAAGAGTAAAGACATCAGTCAGAACCTCATCTGGAAGAAGTAAAAGCATTGGCCCCTTCCGCTCGGTTGGGGACAGCGCACAAGCCATTCTAAAGACACTATCACTACCGTCTCAAGATCAGGTAGTGGTTAGATTTCCCTTTGCTCCGAAACAGTTAACATTTGATAATGTCACGGTAAAGACTGTTGAGCTTCGTAGACCAAATCAAAAACCATTGTTAGCTATAGAAAATCCACAATTAAGAACTTGTACTTTCAATGTGGTAATCGCTGACAAGCAGAGTGGTGGAGCTTTGTCTGCTCCAGTTATAAGTGTCATGGAGGGGTTAGAAAGCATGGCAGCGAACGGGTACGATTGTAAGTTCGCTTACGGTCTACTTGCCCTATCATACAGCGTAAAAATAACACGTTTGACCTTTGAGACAAAGCAGCTAAACTCCGATGGAGAACCAATACGTGTAGAAGCACAAATTCAGCTAACGGAATCACCAACCTACAACCCAGAGCTGGTTGCCTTAGATGTTGTATACCATACGCCAGACATTGCACCGACAATCCCGTCTCAGCCCGCACCCGAGCCAGTTGAGGATGACCCGGAGCGAGAGTATGAAGGCGACTTCGGTATTGGTTTACGACTTCCCGCCAATGTCGATCTATCTGGGTTGGGAACCCAAGATGAAATAAACGCGGCTCTTGAAGAGTGGAATGTTCAAAAAATTCTCTCCTCTGCTGGATTTGATACAAGCACCACTTTACCTATAAGCTAAGGCTATGGCGAATTTAATTACAATAGACTCACTTACCGTTGGTGAGATTGGTGAGCGAAACGTAGAAATACGAGATTCCGTCACTAATTTGAACTACGAAGTTTCTGCGTCGCTAGTAAGCGAAATTACGTTTGTCGTACACGATCCAGAGTTTCGGATGAACAATAATAATTACTTCATGATTGGTCGCCGGGTGGTATTCAATGGTATTGAGTTTGAAATAGCTGCCGTAAAGTTAAACCACGGTCCCACAGACAGAACTGATGTTACCGCAAGATCACGCCCCATGCAAAGAATGCGAAGAGAGAAAGGAAGCGCAAATTTTGGCGCAATATCTCCAACGGCCTTCGCTTCAACCACGGCAGAAAGATTTGGAATGAACTTCTTTGGGCAACAGAGCCCCATCGATGGAAACATACAGAGAGTACAAGATGAGAATAATGATGAGTCTACATTTGATGTACTTTCTAGACTTGCCAGTGATTTAAAGTTTAGATTTTTTGAAGCCCGCAACACGTTGTTCTTTGCTACTGAGGAATTCATTGTAAATAGTCAACCGGCATTAGAAGTCAACGTGCCCTCTGAAACAACAGACACATTATACGCATCAGACTTAAAGCTAAGAAAATCTGTAGATGCTGACACTGCAGCTACATTCCAAGCATCCTTTCTAAAGACTGATACTACAACACAGCTCTTTCCGGGAATGTCTGTAAGGTTCAACAATGTAAATGGGTTTGATGGTGTTTTCATGATAGACCGAGTTGGTTTTGATTTATTCCCCAACACATTTGTCACTGTCGCTGGCACCGACGTAGTAGACCAAGAAGAAATTGCTTGCTCTAGAAACACTTTTGCTATAGGAAGTTCAGGAGAGTGTGTCAAGCGCATCCAAATGGCTGTCGGCGCAAAGGTAGATGGAATATTTGGCCGCAGAACAGAAGCCGCAGTTCGGGATCTACAGCTGCAGTATGCTCTACCGGCCACGGGCGTGGTTGATGCAGCGACATGGGAGAGGATAATCGGACTATGAGATCAGGATATAATTCCTCCTACACCTCTGGCGTTAGCGTAACAGGCGCTTGGGCAGCTAAAGTTGTATCTGTTGACAATGATAAGCACTTATCTGTAAAGATACCTCGCCTAGGTGGTGAAAACGTCTACACTGAAGTTTATTATTCAGGCATTACCCCATCTGCCGGAGACGAGATTTGGGTTACCCCCATTGAGGGCAAGCCGGGAAAGCTTCTGGCAATAACTGGATCGCCTGACATATCAGGAATAGAGGGTGACGTAGCGCAACTACAGATCGACACAGCACAGTTACAGATCGACCTTGGTGAGACATCTGATTCGGTTGATGCCATAGACGTTAGATTAACTACAGTCGAAGAAACTACTATACCGGCATTAGATACCAGAATAACCGCACTGGAAGAAGACGCACCAGAGTGGAAGTACAAGACAACCACGTCATTTGCCATATCAGGCGATGATAACGCTGACATAATAGAAACCTACGACAGTGCAACAGAAACAGTAATTTCAATTCCTCAGGATAACGGATCAAACTTTACTGAAAATATTCAAGTCGCAGTGATACGTGGTGGCGATGGAAACGTAACCTTCAATCCAGATTCTGGAGTTACCTTAAATTCACCAAACAGCAATCTTTCAATTAAAGACAAATATGGCAAAGTTGATCTTTTCAGAAAGGCTAAGGACGTATGGTATCTTTCTGGAGACTTAACAGATTTGACTGCTTGGGAAATAGTTGGATCTCCAATAACATCTCCAGCGTTTCTGAGTATCCCGACTGCTGTCGATATGTCTTCCGATGGAACAATAATCGCAGTAGCTGAAAGAAATGTTTCACAACCATCGGGTTCGCGTGGGCAAGTAAGAGTGTTTGAGGAAACTTATGGATTTTGGTCACAACGTGGTAGCACAATAACGTCTGCAACCACATACGCATTTCCAACATTTGGGTGGCAAATAGCAATGAGTTCAGATGGATCCAAAATAGTAGTTTCCGCTCCAGACCAGACCCCATACGGTGAAATAACTACTTACACATGGAACGGTTCTGACTACGCACTAAGTCACACGTTGAGCAATCCCTCAACACGAGTAAATGTTTTTGGCAACGCTTTTGATATGACGAGCGATGGAAACTGGATGGTTGTGGCTTCGCAATCAAGATCTACAGACACGACTGTTGCCGGGGAGGTGTTTCTGTATCAATGGTCTTCTGGGTCTTGGTCTTTATTTGATACTATTTCTGTAAGCACACAGACCACCTATACGTCAGCATATACCGGCTTTGGTTTTTCTGTCGCCATATCTGACGATGGGGAAGTTATTGCTGTTGGTGAGCCTTTGGCAGAATGGACACCAGCTAACACCTTTTTATCATACATTCTTACCGGTAAAGTAAATATATACGAAAGACTTAGCTTGTCTCTAAACCTAAGAGATGAGATTTACTACGATACGGAAGACGCTAGAGCTGGCTTTGACTGTGATTTATCGTCTGATGGAAGCATTCTTGTCGTTGGCTCTTTGAATGAAAGAGCATCGACAGAGCCCGGAAGTGTTAGAGTCTTTGAATATGACGCCGTTGCCGGTGCTTGGTATAAACTTGGCCCCGATCTTAGCGGCGCTGAAGAGGGTGACCACTTTGGTTATTCTGTGACACTAAACTCAGATGGGACGACAATTGTTGTAGGTAGCCCATATTCTGATTACACATATGTTGATAGCGGAGCAATATACGTTTACGACTGGAACGCTGAAAAATTTACGTGGGAGCAGCGAGGAAAGACTATAGTTGCACAAACTCCGCCAGTAGAGGAGGACATGTTTGGTTTCGATGTTGCCGCAGACAGCAATGGCGATAGAGTCATCGGGTGCGCACTACTTGGTGAGTCAGGAACAGGAGTAAACTACGGATCAACTGAAGTGTGGGAATGGCCAACGGGAGACTCCGGTGGAGGTATAGGCTTCCCGTAGGGTTGACATTCGACAAATAGGCGCTACAATATAAAGACATGTTACAAAATCATTACAGTGGAGGTACACATGTCAGAGAATAGCAGATTGATGTCGCTTGTTGTGGCGGCTGTTATGTTAATTCCAATTTCAGTAATCGCTGATCACGTGCAAGCATCAGAAAAAGTTGTTTCGCATAATTTTTTCTACTCACAGAGTAGAAGCGATCATCCCATTTCTACAGTTCAGACCTACACAGTACCGCCGCCGTTGCCGGTAAGTTCTACAGAAATAAAGCCACCGACTTCGTGGGGAGATGAGCGGCGGGAGCCTACTCCAGCAACAACAACGACTCTCCCGCCCTATCGCAGAAGCGCTCAAGATTGGCGTTGCGACGAATGGATGGATCTGGCACGGATGGTAGGATGGCCAGAAGATCAGCTTCCCAAGCTATCATATGCTATCTACCGAGAGAGCCGTTGCCGTCCAGATCAGCATAACCCAGATGATCCAATGGGTGGATCAAATGGATTGACTCAGATAAATCAGTTCTGGTGCAAGCCTACCCAATATTGGCCGGGTGGCTGGCTACAGGCACAAGGCGTCTTATCGCATTGCGATGAGTTGTACATTCCAGAAGTATCCCTAAAAGCATCTCTGGCTATTTGGGAAAATTCTGGATGGTCGCCTTGGAATTTGTAATATACTAATATCAGGTAACCAACCCCGAAAGGATTGAAATGGCCAAGAGACCATACACAGGATTTGACACTATTGCTCCCGGAAAGCGCGGAGGAATGGAAACGCTCATTGACCTCCTTGAAGCACACTTTGGGCTATGGAACAACGGAAGCTTTGGCGTAAGAAAAAAGAGAGGTAAAAGTTCCTACTCTGTTCACGCAACTGGTCGTGCCGCTGACCTATCTTGGCGCGGCGCACCGTACCGAGGGCCCGGCAACTACGAGGCGGCTGTCCGATTAATGGACTTCCTTGTTGCGAATGCTGATGCTCTCCACATTGAGGCAGTGTTTGACTACTATCCCGGACCACATGGTCGTGGTTACAAGTGCGACCGTGACGCATGGCAGGTATACTCCAAGCCCGCATTCAGTGGCGCTCCCGGAGGAGATTGGGTACACTTTGAGATTTCAAACGCCAAGGCAGACGATCCACAGTATTACATCGATAAGATGAAGGAACTTCTAGGCGACCCTCCAGTAGCCGTAAAGCCTTCAGCTGCCGCTCCCCCTCCCCCCGCTCCACCCAACAAGAAGCCATGGCTGACCAAGGGCTCAAAGGGCGACGAGGTAAAGGAAATGCAGCGCATTGTTGGCGCCGAGCCAGCAGACGGCGACTTTGGTCCGAAGACTGAGCAGGCTGTTCGTGAATGGCAAGCCACCCACGATCAGCACGTTGATGGAATCTGGGGACCCGGATCAGCAGGTCACGCCAAGTCAGACTGCGATCACGAGAAGAACCCACCAGCGGAAGCGTTTAATCCAGACACGGCAGAGACCGAAGACGCTCCGAAGTACCCCGGGACACCCCTCAAGAAGGGCTCAAAGGGCGATCTGGTCAAGCTGGTTCAGAAGAAGGTTAACACCAAGCAAGACGGTGACTTCGGGGCCAAGACTGAGTACGCAGTAAAACTGTGGCAGAAGTCTAACGGTAGACTTGCCGATGGTATTGTCGGCCCCAAGACTTGGGAGGCAATGTTCGGATCATGAAAGAAAAAATTATGTACGTTCTCTCCTTAGGGGTCATGGCGGCAATTCTTTTTGCCATTGTCGGTGATTACGTTGTCGCCGGAATTGAAACTCGGGTTACTGGTGAGCCTGTAGATGTTTCTTCTGACGTTATGACTCTAGTTCAGACTGCGCTAGGTGGTGTCATTGGCATCATTGGCGGTTACTTTGGGGCCAAAGGATCCAAGGACGACTGAGTGCTTGACGAGCGTCAGCACACGCCTTAGACTATTTACATGGAATCAAAAACGGTTAGCAACTCCGTGGTGCCATTGCCCGGGCCGTCGGCTTACGAGCCGATTGCTCGGGCTTTGACATTGCTTGTAGCGAAGGGCGGAACATTCTCAACAGCTGAGAGGTGGGCTCACGACGCTTTGCGCCCCTTCGTTAATAACAAATCAGTGTATCTAAAAGGCGAAACTTTCTCTATAGGAGAAAACTTTGAGAATACGCTTCTTGGTTTAGTTGAGCTAAACAGCATGTTTATTGAGATACTAAAGGAGTATCGGGCTTGGCTGGCCACACAACGAGAAGCTTTCAATGTTAAGGATTCGCAGGTTGTTGAGGGCGTTTCGCACTTCAACTCAGTAGACCAGCAAATTCTTTACCTTGCCCACAGGATTGCTGAACTATCTGGAGAAATGCAGGCGATACAAGAAGTGGCATCGCATATGTCATTCATGGTGAACGATCTTGAATATCGTCTAGCCTCCCTAGAGAGTCAGGTGCACGGTGAGGATACTAACAGCTAACGCTAGAGTTTTGTTAGCCGTTATCGAAAATCCCGACAAGACACAAAGGGAAATAGGTGAGCTCCTCAACATGCGCTATCAGCATGTGTGGAGATCACTAGACGCTTTAGTTAAACTGGGAATACTAGATAAAGAAAGAGTGCAAAGGAGAACAAAGTTCTCAATAGGGAAGGAATTTCATAAGTTAGAAGATATCCAGAGATTAATGGCTTGCATTAAGTCACAGGATGAACTATAGTAGGAAACAATTATGGCAAAAGTACTGTATTACGACATTGAGACGGCTCCAAACCTAAGTTATGTTTGGGGACACTACGAGCAAGACGTTATTGATCACAACAGAGAGTGGTATCTCCTGTGTATCTCTTACCGGTGGGAGGGAGACAAGACGACAAAAGTATGCGCCCTGACCGACTTCCCCGATACTTACAAGAAGGACCCAGAGAACGACATCCATGTCGCTCAGAAGCTGTGGGAGCTCCTAGACGAGGCTGATATCGTTATCGCCCACAATGGAGACAAGTTTGACATGCGCAAGGCAAACGCACGATTTGCCTACCATCAGCTTGGCCCAGTTTCTCCAGTAAAGTCAATTGACACGCTGAAGATTGCAAAGCGATACTTCATGTTCAACAGCAATAGACTCAATGACCTTGGAAAGCACTTGGGCATTGGAACCAAGGAAGACACCAATGGCTTCAAGACTTGGGCTGGATGTATGCGAGGCGACGCCAAGGCATGGAAGACGATGGTGAGGTACGCAAAGAAGGACGTTGACCTACTCAGAGAGATTTACTTGCGTCTTCGCCCATGGATGACTAATCACCCAAATCTCAATGTGTACGATGGTGGCGATGGATGCCCAACATGCGGCTCACACAATATGCAGAGGCGCGGACAGCGTTATACGCAGGTTGCCGTGTATCAGCAGTGGCAGTGCAACGATTGCCGGAGTTGGTCACGGACTCGCTTGGCTGATTCCACGCAGGATAAGCCAAACATCGTTCCCTGATATGAGCAATAAGGAAATGTCAGACTACCTATATGGGAAAGATCCTGACAGATTACTACTCAGCGAAAACTCTGTGTGGTACGCCTTTTACGATAATCACAAGTCAATACTGACTAATGTTAGCGGAGATATAGCTTGCTATACTTACGACAACAAAACAGATTATCGGGAAATCCGCAGCTACATTGCATCCACTTATCCGGGCGAGATGCAGAAGTACGCCGCTGATACCTACTGATGTTGCGCAACGGGAAAGAACCCGTTATACTGGAAGCATGACTGGTTACAACGATACATCCCTTACCCTGTTTGATGACTGGATGCACGAAAACGTGTACGCCCCAGAAAGCAAAATTGGCGACGTAGTGCTAGTCCGTAGCGACAATCAGTTTTCAGACTTCATGGATTGGCTGAAGGAACGCCGTAGGCCAATAGCATACGACATTGAGGCTACAGGACTAAACATCTACTCCCCTGAGTGGGAAATCAAGAGCATTCAGTGGGGCGATCAGGATAAGGCCTTTGTCTTCATTTGGAAAGAGCCGTGGTTTCAGAAGTCCATCGACTTCATCATGAATGAGACGGATCACCGCCTACTGGCCCACAACGCATCCTTCGATGCGCTTGGGCTAGACAGACATAACCATGTCGTAGCCATGGAAATCCTGCGTCGCACGTTCGACACGAGAATCTTGGCTCACTTAGCAGACCCACGAAGTCGTGTTGAGGGCGGAGTGGGTCATGGACTAAAGAACCTCGCCGCTTATCATGTGGATAAGTCTGCTCCTGACTCAGACACAGCCCTCAAGAGTCTATTCAAGCAGAATGGGTGGAACAATCAGCAGGGATGGAAAAACATACCCGCTTCTCACCCAACCTTGGTTCAGTATGCCGGAATGGATGTCATCCTAACCGCCAGACTCTTCCCAAAGCTTAGGGACGAAATCAAGCGTCAAACCATGGACCATTTGGTTTCCTACGAGCACGAGTTGATGTACCTGACAGCAGACATGGAAAGACGCGGAATTCTTATCGACGTTGATTATGCCGAAAAGCTTAGCGAGCAAATGAAGCAAGAAGAGCAGAAGAACATCGACATTGTTAAGTCTTTTGGTGTAAGCAATCATAACTCCACTGCTGAGGTTTCAGCGGTGCTGCAGTCTATGGGCGTATCTCTCCTAGAGACTACCGAGACAGGTGCCACCAAGCTAGATAAGACCATTCTTATGGGTATAGCAGAATCAGGGGACGGCAAAGCCGCCACCCTTGCTTCTGCCGTAATTGCCGCCAAGAACAACGCAAAGTGGAGGGAAAGCTATGTTATGGCATCCCTAAAGAACATGGACTCTAACCAGCGGGTTCACCCGAAGATCAACAGCCTTCAGGCAAGGACCGGACGAATGTCTGTAAATGATCCTCCGCTGCAGCAGTTGCCGTCTGGTGGTGACGCTATTAGGCGAATGTTCTTAAGCGAAGAAGGTTGTAGAATGTCGTCCATTGACTTCTCTGGAGTTGAGCTAAAAGTCTTAGCTGCTTTATCCCAAGACCCAGTTATGTTGAAGGTCTTCAAGGAGGGCGGCGATCTACATCAGACTACCGCCGACAATACCGGAGTAACTAGAAAGATCGCCAAAACCGTAAACTTCGGTAAGGTCTACGGCGCTGGACCCAAGACGCTTTCCCGTCAGTCTGGTCTTACGGTAGACGAAGCCCAGCAGGTCTGTGATCTATTTGACTCAACGTATAGCGGAGTTACTAAGTTCTCCCATCAGTTGGCCTCTCCCATCAAGGGCGGGGTGAGAAACTACGTTATAACTCATACCGGTAGAAAGCTCCCAGTGGACCCTGAGAGGCCGTATGCGGCCCTCAACTACTGCATCCAGTCAACTGCAAGGGATGTTCTTGGAAGGGCCATGATAAAGATCAATGAAAGCGGACTATGGGAAACAGCCATGTTGCCAGTACACGACGAGATTATATTCTCATTCCCCGAGGAAAAAGCAGAGGAACTTTGCAGACAGGTCGGCGTTCTGATGGAAATGTCACTCAAGGGAGTACATATCGATACTGAGCCTGACCTTGGTGGAAGGTCTTGGGGCTCGCTATATACAGATGGCGAACATGAGGTTGTCGAACTAACTTTAGAAGATAGACTTCGGTACGGAGACGAATCTCTGATTTCGTGCCTTGAGGTAGGTGAAGAAGACACTTTCTTCTAGCAAATTAAGCGCATTACTTCAACAATACTTGCAAAACTTTGGAATTAAACGCAAAAGTTGCCGGTTGGGGTTGCCATGATGCCGATCACCGACTATACTGGCACCCGTCAAGAGCCGAAAAGCTCACAAACCCCGTATAGACGAAAGGAGAACGGTATGAATGACATTCCAGACGACTACGACTTTGATGAAGAGATCGACGCGGACGAAGAACGCACGACTACTTCAGAGTTATGGGATTCAATTATTTTACGCACGATTAGAAGGTACAAGGAGAATAATTCAGCATGAGCGGATACGTTACTACTTCAAAACACAAGATTCTGACCCGAGAGGAAGAGATTGTCCTCGGTCGGGCGGTTGTTGAGGGCCAGAAAGCTCAGGCCCGACTTGACGAGGCCAAAGAGGCAGAAGAAGAGCTAGACTTTGTGACTAGGCGGCAGTTGACCGCTAAGATCCGTGAGGGAAAGCGGGCTAAGGAAGATTTCGTTACCCACAACCTGCGACTCGCAATGGACACCGCGTCAAAGTACGCCAGAGCGCAGTCCAGAATGTCCTACGAGGACCTAATCCAAGAGGCGACCATCGGCTTGATGCGTGCTGTAGATAAGTTTGACCCAGAGCGAGGATTCAAGTTCTCCACGTATGCTACTTGGTGGTGTCGTCAGGCCTGCCAGCGGGCTATTGCCAACTACGGCAGGGCTATTAGGCTCCCTATGCACGTAGAGGCAGACGTACGTAAGCTTGTGGCTTTCTTGGAAGAGAACGCTTCTAGTCCTGTGGAATATACGAGATACGAGATTGCTGACTACCTTGGCTGGGACGATGACAAGCTTGACGAGATTTGGATATACATGGAGAATACCAAGCTTGAGTCGCTAGATAACCCTCTTTCTGAGGATGGTAGCCTTTCCTATATGGACACTATTGCCGATAGCGATATCTCTGTAGAGGATCATGGCATGGAGACTATGTTCGCTGAAACTATCATGAAGGCCCTTTCTGTTCTCCCTGAGCGGGAGTTCAAGGTTCTTGCCATGCATCATGGTTTGGGTGAATACACCCAGCCCATGACCCTGCAGGAAATTGGCGACCACATGAGTCTCACCCGTGAGCGAGTGAGACAGCTTGAGGCCAAGGCGATTGCCCGATTGCGGCATCCCTCTTCTGGAGTCGCTTGGGCGTTCTCTCCGGAGAACCAAGAGGTTTGATATAGGGCCGACACCTGATATACTGTGTCGGCATCAGCCCTCGTAGCCCAACGGCAGAGGCAGAGCACTTAAAATGCTTTCAGTGTGGGTTCGAATCCCGCCGGGGGCACGAAAGGAGATAAGATGAATATATTTGTAGTAAACACAGACCCAGTAGATGCGGCTTTATCTTTGTGTGACAAGCATGTCCCGAAGATGACCGTAGAATCGGTTCAGATGCTTGTTTCGGCGCTCCGTAGACACGGCGCAGAGGATGCTGATGTTCCGCTTACGGCAAAGGGAACGCCTCACAAGGGAGGGTACGCTAATCATCCAAGCACGCTTTGGGCGGGAGAATCACGACAAAACTTTAATTGGCTGCTGGAACACGCAGAGGCGCTTGCCGGTGAGTTCTCTTACAGGTTCAATAAGGAACATGCGTGCCTAAAGCAGTTGGACAAGCTCAAGGAATCCGCAGGCTTTGTTCCCTCGGGAGATCTGACGCCTATCGCTATATGCGTTGGCCCAGATCTTCAGGAAAAGTATGGGTCAACGCATTTACCCATCCACGAGGCCGTTGACTGTTATCGTGAATTTTACGTCTTAGACAAGTCTAAGTTCGCTTTGTGGCAGAAGGGGCGAAACGCCCCACATTGGTGGGATTCCTTGACATCCGACTTTGCCGATAGTAGCATAATCTCATGAGCACAGACAATATGAGCATCGACCCCAATGAGGTCATTCAGGATCTACTGAATCAGGTAAACCGTCTAACCGCTGACAACACGCTTCTTCGTGTTGCCCTCAGGCAGTCACAGGGATCGGCAGAGCCGGTACCAATGATTACCGACAGCAAGGTAGACATGCCCGATCAGACCAAGTGAGCCATTTCCCGGTATAATAAGATAAGTCTTACCGGGAGGAATAATGAGCGCTGGTCAGTATAACTTCATCTGCGAGCAAGGAGCTACCTTCGCTCGTACGATGACCGTTTTGGATAGCAGTGATGTTGCAAGAGACTTCACAAACTACACTGGGCGAATGCAGGTGCGGCGTCGGGTTTCTGACACCGAAGTTCTCGTAGAGCTTACTACGGAAAACGGAAGAATGACCCTAGGGTCAGATGGCGTTATAAACCTGATTTTATCTGCATCTGAGACCAGCGCAATTACAGACGAAGGCGTTTATGACTTGGAGCTTGAGGATAACGCGGGTGTGGTTGAGCGCCTTCTAGAAGGATCATTCTTTCTGACTAAGGAAGTAACCCGATAATTCGTGATACGTGAGTTAATCTGGCATAAAGACGGCCATTTCCTGACGCTCAGGATAAATAAAGCCGAAGTAGAGGTAAGTATCCTCGCCTGCCCCCACGGAGAGTCAAAAGACGCCGAGTGCTACCACGCCGCTATCGACGGCTGCATTGTTAAACACTTTGTAAAGGTATATGGGTTGGAGGTTAATTTAGGCCAAATTGATGCTAGCGCACAGTTGGAAGTAGCTTGGTCGTGCGAAGGCTCAGACTGGGATATCGACTTGGTTCATTTCTACATGATTCCAGCGGAAGATCCCCAGTTCAAGGACTGGTACGACTCTAAGACCGGCGACGAGTAGTAGTCAGCATTCTTCATTTCCGGTAGAATGTATATGATGGGTTCTATAGGAGGTTACTGTGGCCGTACAAGTTTTATCTTATCCATTTAGAGTGGATGACAGCCGTGGTGGCTTCTCTACAATTGACGACGAATCAGACACCTACAAGGCTCAGCAAGTAGCCGCTTTTATCAGAACCCGAAGATCAGAGCGATCCATATTTCCATCATTCGGCATCGATGACCCATTGTTCTTTACTTTCGATTCCGGTGAATTCTATGACTCGTTCTCCGATTTCTATCCTTCCAGCGTTATTTCTATAAATGAAATATCAGTTAGCAAGAGTGAAGGTAAAATAGACGATATAGTGGTTTCTTTCGAATAGGAATATAATGGCCTCTCCAGACTTCTCAAGATATGTAGATCTTACAATATACGACGATGATGCCGTAAGCTCTCTAAACGACATCCTAACGCAGGCTAAGGGCCTTCTCCCGGGCTGGATTCCCCGAGCAGGTCAAATTGAAACAGTTTTGGCGGAAGCAGTAGCATACAGAAGCTCTGAGCTCAGCAACGCGATAAACAGACTTCCAAACGCCACGGCTGAAGTGCTTTTGCAACTTTTTGGTGTAACTCGCAGCAATGGAACAAAGGCGACAGCAACACTGGAAATAACATTTTCCGATTCTGATGTTGTTTCAAGATCATTACCAGCAGGAACCGAGTTTCTATACTACTCTGCCATTAACAGCGTTTCCTACACTTTCACCCTAGATGCTGACTTCACACTGTCCGGCACCAAAGTTGGCACAGCAGCAGTCACGGCAAAGGGGGTCGGTAGCGGCTACAACTTTAGCGCCGATGACCAAAATTTGGTCATACTTAGCAATGCTTCCTACTTCGAAAGTGCGACGTTTTCCGTTAGCCCCAGTGGCGGCAGGGACCCAGAAACAGACGATCAATATTTCAACAGAGGAATGGCGCTGTTGGCAAGCTATACCTCAGCTCTAACTACAGCCAACCAAATACAAGCGTATGTTTCAGCAACAAAGTCGTACGCAAATAGAGTTGCGGTGTATGATCGTCGCAGATACCGAGATAGAGATGTTACCGGAATCTCCTACACAACCCATGACGGCTATGCTCTAATTGCTGCTGCTGGCGTGGTTTCAGATCCTGCGCTTGCCGCCACAGAAGTGCAAGTTGCCTCCAGTAATCTTTCTGATCTTTACGATTCAATCAACGCTAGAGTCCCAACCGGTGTTTCAGTGGATGTTATGACTGCCGAGCTTGCTGAAGTTGATGTTGAAGTCACCTGCGCCATAAAAGACGGCTACGTGTCAACGCAGGTAAGAACAGCGATTGAAAACGCTATAAAAAATTACCTAGACCCAAATACTTGGGACTGGAGTCAGCAGTTCGTTCGTCGCAGTGAAATGGTTGCCCTTGTCGACGGCGTTGAGGGTGTTGATTATGTTAGCGATGTCAAGTTCAACGGCAGGGCTTTAGTTGGCGAAGACAACATCGGATACTACGCATCTTCTGGTGGTACCGCAGCTAGCGCCAGCCTAGACATATCTTCCGCCACACCGTCTACCGAAATTCCCGCCGGTAGTGCGTATTACATTGTTTACACCGGCGACGCAGATAATCCAATTGTCTACACCTTCACCACTACGGCTTCAGCTTCAGCTGACGGCACTGGCGCTGTGAACGGAGTGTCAGCTGTAGCTATTGCTTCTGGATCAGGGTACAACGACACCGCCAACGGCGGAAATGTTGACAGCGCAGGCACATTTACTGGTAGCACTTCCGGAACAGGACAAGCGGTCATAACCTCCGGAACTTCAGTATATGGAGGAACTGACAATTCTGTAAGGTACACATTAATGCCGCTATCGTCAGCCGTCTCCAGTACTTTGGTGCTAAGAAATCTTGGAACCCTAGTAACCTACGGCTCAATAACAGTAACTTTCTTGTGACGGTGGTCTTATGAGATCAGCCAATGTTTTATCTGAGTCAGCTCAAGAGTTTGGGTATAGGTCAACTAGCGCCTATGGGGGATGGGAAGTTACTTCCGGATCAGCCACACTTAAAAGAATAAATGGTATCGGCTACTACAGAAAGTATGTTCCAGCTGGGCTGGATGTCGGATCGTCCGACTACGGAAACATGCTGGTTGTCACTTCTACTGGAGCCAGCGCTATAGACTTGTCTTCAGAACTATTTCCCGTAAATAGAGATACTCTGTATAACGCATACTGTGTTTTTTCCTCTCAGTATGACCAAAGAATTGGAAGAATATTTGTAGATTTTTATGACGCAGAAGATGCTTTGGCTCCACTCCCTGACGCCAATACTTACTCGTTGAGAAACTCCACAAATGTTCTTTCTGCGTCATTTGGTGCGACATCACACACAATTATTCTGTCACCATCAGATGCCAAGTTCGCCAAGATGCGACTTAGGCTAACAGATGCGGATGACTTGGGTGTGCTTACATCTAACGATAAGTTCGTTCTTTACGATCCAATAATCAGCAGCATTTCTGAGTACGAAACACCAGAATTTGCTAGAAGAGTTTACGAGTCTCTGCCTGACTTTATGATTGAAGACGATGCCCAAATCACAGACATAATCAAGTATCCCACGCAGCCAACATCGCCATTACGGAAGTTTGTTGAATCTCTCTGCAGTCGAATGTCTGCGATTGCAGAAACAGCAAGCTCATTCCAATACACAAGACCCACTGAGGGCACAGAAAGCAAACCACTACTAGTTGACCCAGACAATGCTCCGGTTAGCTATCTTCCTTGGCTTGCCGCAGTTACTGGCACAACCCTCACGTCCATCGCCGCAGGATTCACTCCATGGCTTGCACTTGAAGCACTGGACTTAGATAGCGACTCAATATCCGGAGAATGGGAAGACCTTGAGCTTTTGGCAGATTGGCGTTCTCTGGAGGACGTAGACCCCGACTTCTTCGACAGCATTAGCGTTTTCCGAAATTACATCAGAACCGGATTTACAGGCATCAACGGCGGCAAGAAAACCACTATCGAAGAGTTTATTAGATCTACACTGACATCAGAAAACCCTGACGAAGAAGTTGTGGTCCTTAAGCGCAAAGACAGAGATACGCCCTTCAGGTGTGAGTTGCTGGTTGGTCCTGACGGAGATCCAGATGAGTCTGGATCGCTGCTTGCCAGCTTCGCCAACGACGGTATGCCTGTTGGCGTGGCAGCTCTGAAGACAAACCTAGTAGAAAGGTCAGGAGATGCGGATTACGAGATTGATCTACTGGTTGAATACGAAGCAGGAGAAGACGCGGTAGGAGTCCATGACTTCACTCAAGGTTTTGTTTACGACGCCGCTGGCTATGGCAGGAACCTTCTTCTAAACTCCACTGATGATACACAAGCTCCAGACTTGGGTGGTGGCGTAGGGGAGGCTCACTTCACTTTCGGGACTTCATACTTCTCAGGTGACGGTGCCTACTGGACTTCCGCTGAAACCCAAGGAGTCGATCTAACCGACAATGACAGCGGATACGAAATATTCGTTGAGCTTGGAAACGTCCATCAAATATTTGCCGAACAGGTCAATACGTTCTATCCAGCCGGTGTTCCCGCAGGATATTACCTGAGAGAAAAAAGACTTCTTGCGTGTGGGTTTGACCTGTCGGAGCCAGACGGCAATGACTGGGCTCTCTATATCGTTGCCGGAACTTCTCTATCGTTTGAGTGTGGGTGCAGGCTTCTCTTGGTAGACGGCTACAAGAATATGACAACAGCAAACTACGCACTGTCTGAACCAATTAAGCTGTCCGCCAGATCCTCTACACGCCCCCTGATTATCAGGGTTAGGAAAGACACAGACAACAATGTGACGTTCTACGCACAGAACTCCTACTACGGAAACTGGGAAGCAAACAAATATGGCACCGACACGATAGTGCCAAACTCAACAACAGCCGTACAGCCCGCTATTCAAGTTGGCGGAACGCTAAGCAATGGCTTGTGGTCAGACGCCGATCAAGTATCGGCGGCGTTCTACAGAGTTATGGTGTTTACCAGAGCGCTGTACTTTGAAGAGTCTATGTCACCGTCAGGAAATACTGTTGCGGTTGTAGAAGGTCAAGCAGTTAAAGATCATGAGATATTTGACTATACACCAAACTTTTTCATAAACTTTAAGAGCTTAGACAATTACGATGAATCAGTTACTGGCGTTGAAGACGCTACAGCGGGAATAACTCTATTAGAAGATGACTCATCACCTGCATTAGAGCCCGCTGGACTATTCGCCGCAGTGGGTGAAGGTCCAGTTTCATCAGAACCTGTAGTTTCTCAAATGAGCATGGCGGAAATGGCAAATGATGTTTATATTGGAACAGAAAATATACCACAAAATGATCAAACCGCTGGGGCTGGTGGATAAATATGGCTGAGTTCGTAACATTAAGTTTGAATAGACCCGCATCAAACGATAAGAACATTAGAGTGTGTAAACCACATGGCACGCATGGGTCTTTGTGGTACTTCGGTGAAGACGCAACTGGAGCTGAAACCCTATCTGTTACTGGACTCACTTTGGGAGACTACGATTGGGTTGTACACACAACTAACATATCAGATGGTTCAATCAATACGAGTTCTGTTAATTCAACTAGCAGCGTTACATCAATAACCCTGTATTCTGCAATATGGGGAAACAGTACAATAAATTCAGTAGAGGTAATGTCCAGCGGCGGCACCGCAGGAAATGGAACGTCTCCCGGCGGTGATGCTGTTGCGTATTTCCTTCCGTCAACAATTTCCGCCAGCGCCACAAGTGGCGAAGACTCCTTTGGCAAAACTTGGACGGTAAGTAGGTCTTGGCCAGCTTCCGCTGCGTACATGCCAAGTCAGGAAATTGACAGATCGTTCTTGCATATGCACCGAGGATCTTTGGAAATGGCAAATCCACCGGTGATCGAAACCTATGAACCATTTTCAATTTCGCTAGCAATACGGCGACACTGGGACGACAATGAGCAGCATGATATCTTGAATTTCAATAATCCTGACGGTTACGGATTAAACGTAAAGTACGATCACACCAACTTGGTAGCCACGTTTAGTAATAGCACTTCAAGTGAGGAAGTGTCGTGGGACGAGAATGGTGAAATAGGACTGTGGCACGTAGTTGTTATTAGAAAAAATGTAGCTAATGGGTTGGATTTATGGGTAGATGGTGTTCAGGTAGATTCGACAGAAGCTACAGTTTCCGAAATATTTGCAAACCCCGTGGATAGCATGATAATAGGCGAAGGATCTTCTTCAGAGTGGAATCCAAGATTTGGCTTTTCGTCATTTAGTTACTACCAAAGATATTTGACCGAAGGCGAAATCGCTCTACTAACCAGCCAGCTTTCAGGATAGAATATCCATATAACCTCAGGAGAAAATTATGGCAGTAAGCACAACTAACAGATTCGGTTTATACGTTTGGGGAGATGGTGGAGATCCATTCACCCGCAACCAGATGACCCTTTCTCACTCCAATCTAGATCTTCGCGCTGCTGGCTATTCGCAAGCTGGGACCAAACCAGCAGCGGGCTCAGAGTACGAAGGCTTTTTCCACTGGGATGGATCGACTCTTTCGTATTGTGATGGGACTGACTGGTATGATGTTCGCAAGTTTGGCTCGTCCGTAAACCTAGACGGATCCGCATCTAGTGGAACTGTTGATTCAACTGCGCGGGCAGACCACAAGCACGGAATCGACCCGTCCACCATAACAACGGCAATGCTTCAAAGTGCATCAGTAACCACAGATAAGCTAACTGATCTTTCAGTGACAACAGCAAAGCTTGGCGCCGGATCGGTAACAAACGCCAAGCTTGGAAACGACATTGACGCCAACAAGCTTGCCACGGGAACAATTCCCGAAGCGCGAATCGCAAACAACGCCATAACCGCCTCAAAGCTAGCGTCATCCTCCGTACAAGAATCAAAGCTTGCTACTGGAGCGGTAACTACAACAAAGATAGCGGATGCGAATGTAACATCGGCTAAGTTAAGTGATTCCGCTGTCACCACCACAAAGATAAGCAATCTAGCCATAACCGCAGACAAGATCGCAAACGCCACGATAACGACAGACAAGATCAACCAGACCTTTATAAATAGCCTACCAAAGGGTGTTGTTTTACTTACCGAGAAAACCTCAAATACCGGACTCGGAAGCTGGACACTAATTACCGGTGGGACTTTCCAAGCTGAAGCAGGCAGATACTACAAAGCCACCACACAGGCTTCCTTTGACGGCAGCGTTGGAGCCGGACAGTACCGCTTAGCTGTATACGTAAATGGAAGCAGCGTTAGCAGTCAGGGCACTCAGTTCTATCAGTCTAGTCACGCAGACTCACTTAATGTAAGCTGCGTCTTTGTTGCCTCAGGCCCCACAACCGTAGAATGCCGTGGCTGGCAGAACAACGGCGGATTTGCTTATCCAACGCAGTTGGTCGTTGAAGACATTGGGCCAGTAACCTAACAAGTCTCAGGAGTTCCCATGGGACATATACTACAAAACGGAGCACCACATGTGGCAAGAATTCATGAATATGTCCCTGCCCGCCATTGCTGGGTCTGTGCTTACATTCGCGGGAATACTGACAACAAATCAGGTCAAGAAGAGTCGGATAAAGTTCGATGTGGAGACAGCGCAAGATAAGGTATGGCTGGATATCGTGAAGCAAAGCAGGATAGAATACGAACTACAGCGTAAAGAAAACAACAGGCTCCGATATATCACTCATCATCTCCAGACTGAAATACAAGAGCTGGAAACCAAGAACTCAGAGTTGCTTGATGAGGTTGTATCCCTCAGAATGAAAGTCAAGGATTTACACAATGGGTGATAGCGACAACAATTTCAGCGAAATGTCCGGAGAAGACAATATCGATGAGTTGCTTGCCACGCTATCAGAAGCAATAGGTGAAAAAACAGGACAGCCTGCCGGAATAGGCGAAGTGGTGAAGTCTATTGTTGACAAGGCCGGGGACGATGTTCTGATGGTTGGTAATTTCGTATTGTCGGCTGAAGTAATAGATGCGGACGGGGAATCAAGCGTTCTGGTCGTGACTTCTGACAATGTTCCCGAATGGATTGCTCGTGGCCTTATACTCGTAGCCGAGGACTACTTGACAGGATACATCTAATGACTGCAGGACTTTACGACTTTCATTGCGTTAAGTCTCAGCCCCTAAATGTGACTATAACGATCAAGAATCCCGACAACGATCTAGCCAACCTCCGAATCTACGATTCAAGAATGCAGGTGAGAAGATTGATGTCTTCTCCCGATTATCTAATTGAGCTGAGCTCAGACAATGGTAGACTAATACATGACGCCGAAAATGGCAAAATTTACGTGAGTTTGACCGCCGAAGAGACTGCCGCAATTGCCGATAATGGCATTTACGACTTGGAGTTAGTCAATCGCGCTAATGGAGCTGTCATTAGGCTAATACAGGGCAATTTCTACCTCACGGAGTAATAATGGCTGACAATACAGTTCAAGTTAGCGAAATACAAGCTAATACCGTAACTCCTTATGACATTATCAACTCCGTAACCGTTGCGGAGACCACAGAAAACGAAGTTACGGTCGTTGCGGCTACGTTCATAAACGACCAAGGCGCTAGTTCCAAGATATTCTACGGAACCACCTCGCCAGACCCATCAGTCGGTGAAGAGGGCGATTTCTGGATCAATATTTCACTTGGTCAGCTATATGGGCCCAAAGGTCCAGATGGATGGCCCTCCGCTGAGCTGTATTTGCGTACTAAGCGGTATATCCATGATCAGCCCGTCCCCGCCACCACTTGGAACGTAGTCCACGATTTAGGGGGAAGACCTTCTGTCACAGTAGTCGATTCTGCAGGGACAGTGGTCCACGGTGAGGTATCATATAGTAGTGATAGCGAAATACAACTGAATTTCTCTGCACCATTTTCCGGAAAAGCATATCTTACGTAGGAGGAAGCCTGAATGGCTCAGAAGTTCTTAACCAGCATTGATCTCACCACGAATGAGCTTCAGAATGCTGTAGTACACAATCTTTCAACTGCTCCTACTGGCATTGCTGGCCGCTTCTACTACGATACCACCGCAAATACGCTTCGCTACTATGACGGAACGTCATGGCAAACTGTAATCTTTGAGGTCGCATCAACGACAGATCAGCTAAATGTCAGCCTAGCAGACGGCTCGCTGAGCCTTAGCCTTGATGCGGCATCCACGAATACCGCCGATACCCTCGTACTAAGGGATGCGTCGGGCAACTTTAGTGCTGGTACAATTACCGCAGATCTAAGTGGTGACGTTACCGGTAATGCCGATACGGCATCTGCACTGCAAACAGCTAGAACTATTGCCCTTTCAGGAGACGTTGCCGGAAGCGTCTCCTTTGATGGCTCGGCAAACGTAACAATCAGCACAACTATTCAGGCTGATTCGGTTGAACTTGGCACCGACACCACGGGCGACTACATTGAAGCAGTCGGTGCCGGAACTGGTGTTACCGTCTACAACGGCACTGGTGAGGGTGCTTCAGCAACAATCGCCATCGGTCAGGACGTTTCGACAACTGCAAATGTCACCTTCAACACTGTAAACGCTGATCTTACCGGCAATGTAACTGGTCAAGTTTCAGACATCTCAAACCACAGCCTTGATGAGCTTCAAGATGCCGCAGCAAATATTGGCATGGGAAGCAACCGGATCACCAACCTAGGTGCTCCAGTAGACCCAACAGATGCTGCCAACAAGGCTTACGTAGACGCTGCAAGAACAGGCCTTGATGTCAAGGCTTCAGTGCTTGCGGCTACAGATGGATCTAACATCGCACTTGATGGTACCGTAACCTCCCTAGACGGTGTTTCCCTTTCAGATGGCGATAGAGTTCTTGTAAAGGACCAAAGCACCGCTTCCGAGAACGGTATTTACGTAGTTGACTCCGGCGGCTGGACCAGAGCAGAAGACGCCAACTCTGACACTGAAGTCACGCCCGGAATGTTCACCTTCGTTGAGGAAGGTACTGAGAACGCCGACTCTGGTTGGGTTCTTACGACAGATGCTCCAATAACTGTTGACACAACCGGACTTGACTTCGCTCTGTTCTCGGTTGCTGGAACAATTCTTGCCGGTGACGGCCTTAGCAAGACCGGAGACGTACTCAACGTCAACGTCGACACCACGACCATTGAGATCAACGCTGATACGCTCAGAATCGCCTCAGGCGCCGCTGGAGCCGGTCTTTCGGGTGGTAGCGGGTCAGCGCTTGCTGTCAACGTAGCAAGCACTGGCGGCTTGGAAATCTCATCTGACAATCTTCAGATCAAGATTGATGGAGCGGTATCTGGCCTAACTACAACTTCTAGCGGCCTAGCGCTCACAAGCGCCATCGCCGGAAGCGGACTGACCTTCACTTCGGGCGTACTTAGCGTCGATACCATCGATCTAACCACAGACGTAACTGGTGTTCTGCCAATTGCAAATGGCGGTACCGGACAGAATACCGCCGCCCTAGCTCGCAGCAACAGCGGACTTGCCACAGGCGACAGCAGTGGCGGTAGCCGTACAACCGACGCTCCAGTACTCGCACGCCGAGTAGCCCAGACCGTCGGAAACGGATCATCAGCCTCCTTCACCATCACCCACGGTCTTGGGACGAAGGATCTTGCGGTCACAGTATACGACGTAAGTGGTGGATCAGACGACGGAGATGTTGTTTACACCGACATCAACTACACAAGCACCGATGCCATTACAGTTCAGTTCGCATCCGCGCCAGCCAGCAACGCATACAGAGTTGTCATCTCTGGCTGATAAGATGTTGCGGACCCCAATCCGCAACGCTACCAGAATTTCTGGTAGTTACGCCGTACAGGCGACTTACCCGACGAGGGGGTGGGTGCCTGTATCTCAGGTGCCCACCCTCTTCGTTATGTTATAATAGCACATAGCATCGTTTATTTTGCCCTGAGGGGCAAGCAGAGAAGGGGCGGTTGAGGCCGTGGCACAAAAGTTCAAGACTTCTATTAGTATTCAGGAGCTTGCTACCGCCGCATCTCAGGCCCTTGGAATAAAGCTTTACGGTGAAAACTTCAATCGCCTTCAGGTAGATGCTGGTGGCAAGATTACGTGGGGCGCTGGAGCTTCCGCAGGTGATGTCAATCTTTACAGAAGTGACGCTGAAACGCTAACCACCGATGATATTTTCCACGCTGTAGCGGGTGTAATCACCTTAACAACCAGCGGTGCCCCAACCGCCGCAATGGCAGACGGCGCTCTTGCTATTGACACTGATAACGACGCTTTCTACTTCAGGTCCAACTCAACGTGGCAGCAAGTTACCGGTGGGGGCGGAAGCGCTTCTGTGACTGTTTCGGATGATGCGCCAGTTGCTCCCGAGGCCGGAAACCTATGGTACGAGTCCGATACGGGCTCAATGTACATTTACTACGATGATGGGGATACTCAGCAGTGGGTTGAGGTAGGTGGTTCGGCTGTAGTAGCCATGACCACTTCAGATACCGCTCCAGCAAGCGCAAACAACGGTGATCTATGGTTTGAGACAGACACCGGCAAGACGTATGTTCGATACGACGATGGAACCTCTGCTCAGTGGGTTGAGATTGGTGCCGCCTCAGCGCTTTCAGCTCAGGGACCAGATGGATCTATTCAATTTGCCAACACGGGTTCGCTAGACAGCTCCCCTGATCTTTACTGGGACGACGCAAATAGCAGATTGGGCGTTGGCACCAATACTCCTTCAACGGCACTTGAGGTTGACGGCACAGCCACTGCGACAGAATTCTCTGGACCCCTGTCCGGCAATGCAACCACAGCATCTGCTCTTGAGACCGGAAGATCGATTGAACTAACCGGAGACGTAACCGGCATTACCGTATTTGATGGATCATCAAATGTAACGATCAGTGCTTCACTGACCGCAGAGACATCTAGTCTGGGAAATCTTTCTGATGTAACGGTAACCAACGCCCAAAACGGTGAACTTCTAATATACGATGGTACAGAATGGGTCAATGATTCTTTGCCAACGTCGGAGCCGATGGGCCATGAAGACCGGACCGCCAGCACAATCTCCTTTGATGCAGGCACCAGAGTATTCTCCATCGCTCCAGTTGGTGCTTCGCACACAGTCTGGTGTGCTGGAATTCGCTTCGTAAAGACAACTACAGAGACGGTAACCCTTCCCAGCACCCCAGCGCTGTATTACATCTACTACGACACGAGTGGTGTTCTACAATACCAAACCTCATACTTCACATGGCATGAAGACACACCTACCGCCTACCTGTACTGGAACGGCACCGACTATCTGCTGTTCGATGAACGCCACGGCATCACCCTTGACTGGGCAACCCACGAATATTTGCATCGCACTCGTGGGGCAGTAATTGCAAATGGCTTGGGCGCATCAAATTACGTAACAGATGGCGACGGATCAGCCGATAGTCATACGCAAATAGATATTGCTAACGGAACTTTCTTTGACGAAGATTTAGAAATAAACATAACGCACTCAGCAAGCCCAACAGCCAATTCCTTTGAGCAAGTTCTTCAGGGTGCTGCCGAAATACCCATGATCTATCTGTCCGGAACTACTTGGACATTTGATTCTGCCACAACATTCCCGTTAAAGCTTGGGTCCGCTTTACCCACTTATAACCTCAATACAGCCGGAACTTGGTCTACTCCAGACTTGGGGAATGGCACATTTGGCGTTACATGGATTGTTGCAACCAACATTTTGGGTTCCCCAATCATTGGAATCATGGGCCAAGAAGAGTACAACAATATCGGGCAAGCCGAAGCAGCGGAGTGGTCTGCTCAATACCTAGACAACTTCCCTGTAGTGGAAATGCGCCCTCTTTTCAAGGTTGCTTACGAGGTAAAGACATCTTACACCAACACCAACTCCGCCGCAATTCGTGGGGTATACGATTTGCGCCGATACGGGTCGGGATCAAGCGATATACCAGCATTCCCCGTCTCAGACCACGGATCGCTTACCGGTCTATCAGACGATGACCACTTACAATATCTGACCGATGCCCGTCACGACGCGCACGACCACTCCGTCGCGATGGGCTCGGTCGTTCTTTACGACATATCAAATGTTTCAGCTTCAGCACCTTCCGCAGGAGAGTATCTCAAGTGGGACGGCACTGGCTGGACGAGCGATGTCATAAACTTGGGCTCCGACACCTCCGGAGATTATGTTGAAAGCCTAGTCGCAGGCACAGGAATAACTCTTTCCAACAATACTGGAGAAGGGTCAACGCCGACGATTGAAATAGGCCAAGACGTTTCAACGACAGCAAATGTTACCTTCAATACCGTAAACGCTGACCTAACTGGAAATGTTACAGGGAACGCTGATACTGCTACTACCCTACAGACAGCAAGGACAATAGAGCTTTCAGGCGACGTAGCAGGTTCTGTCTCCTTCGACGGCAGCGGGGACGTGGTAATATCAACAACCGTTCAGGCCGATTCTGTCGCTTTAGGTACTGACACCACGGGAGACTATATCGAATCACTCTCGGCAGGAACAGGTGTAACTGTTTATAACGGAACCGGCGAGGGAGCCTCTGCGGGAATTGCCATCGGTCAGGACGTTGCGACCAGCGCAAACGTGACCTTCAACGATTTGATCCTGACTGGAAATCTCACCGTTCAGGGCACCACAACCACGCTAGAGACAGACACGCTCCAAGTTGAAGACAACATCATAGTTCTCAACTACGGCCAAGCAACACCATCTCTTGATGCGGGAATAGAAATAGAGCGTGGAAGTGGCACTAACGTAAGGTTGCAGTGGGACGAAGCAAACGATATTTGGGAATTCACCAACGACGGAACGACTTATTACCCATTGGTAACAACCCTCGGTGATATATCAAACATCGACTTTACAACCCCACCGTCAACGAATGACTTCTTGAAGTTTGACGGCACAAACTGGATCGCTGCCTCCATCCCAGAAATAAACTCTTTGAGCGACATTGGCAATGTCACAATTACCTCAATAGCTTCCGGAGAATACCTAAAGTGGAACGGAGCGGCGTGGGTAAACGACGAGATAAATCTCGGAACCGATACTGCCGGTGATTACGTCGAATCTTTAACCGCTGGAACCGGTGTAACTATTTATGGAGGAACCGGAGAAGGCGCCTCTGCTACTATTGAAATTGGTCAGGATGTATCAACTAGCGCCAGCGCAAGCTTTGATCTTGTCACAGGTACCAGCGGCGTAATCACAACCACCACCACAGGCGAGCCAACAGCGGCGTTGCCAGACGGTGCTCTTGCAATAGACACCACGAATGACAGGTTCTACTTCAGGTCGAATAGTACGTGGAATCTTGTCTCGGGTGGAGCAGGAATAACAGTATCCGATACTGCCCCATCATCGCCCACCGCAGGACAACTTTGGTACGAATCTGACACGGGAATAATGCTCATCTATTATGATGATGGCGATACGCAGCAGTGGGTCGAAGTTGGTGGCATCTCGGGAATTTCAGCTAGTCTTACCGACGCTGCCCCCTCAAACCCATACGTCGGAGATATCTGGTTCGATACCACGAGCGGGCGCACCTACCTCTACTACGACGACGGATCTTCCGGCCAATGGGTGGAAATCGGAGCAACCGGAGACGACCTTGCTACGGTCGCTAGCGGCGCTCCTGCCAGCCCCTCCATCGGCCAGATGTGGTATGACACCCTGAACGAGCAACTCCTCGTCTATGACGGCACGAGCTGGCTAGCCTCAGCTGGAGCAACTGCCACGGTGTCGCCAACTGAGCCAACTGGCCCAGATGAGGGAGATTTGTGGTATGACACTGCCAACGGCGAGATGTTCATCTACAGCGGAACAGAATGGCTTTCTGCTGGCGGTGGAGCGTCGGTAACCGTACAAGATACGGCGCCCGCAGACCCTGAAGTTGGCGACATGTGGTTTGAGTCGGATACCGGTAGGCTTCTGGTC